>Ga0209406_1000010_pt1 | contig 285391 bp, 259 predicted proteins | sample COGITO_mtgs_1204_FD_184808 | JGI IMG/M metagenome (GOLD analysis project Ga0209406, IMG submission 184808) | Pelagic marine microbial communities from North Sea - COGITO_mtgs_120426 (SPAdes) (version 2) | ecosystem: Environmental > Aquatic > Marine > Epipelagic ... | reverse complement strand
GGCGTTATCTCTATGAAGATCGGGAGCCTAGCGGGAAAAAATTGGCCTTTCGTCGTGCTACCTTCAAGGAACTTGAGAAAGTGTACTGCGTGTCTCAAAATGGTCTAGAATACTTGAGGCATAAATATCCGCGATTCCAGCCTAAGTTGGCTCTAGCCTACTTAGGCTCCGAGAGGCTTTATGAAGCGCAAGCTGCGAATAAGGCCAAACGAAAATTCACCATATCCTCTTGTTCTAAGATCCGAAACATAAAGCGAATCCACCTCATTGCAGAGGCTCTAGTGAACTTCGAGAAAGAGGTTCACTGGATTCATTTCGGTGACTTAAGCCTCGATGAACGCCATCACGATTATTCCGTAGGACGTATGGTTCGTGCAGTCCAAAACGTGAAAAGGCAGAACAAAAAAGTAACCATTGAACTTCGTGGCGATTGCACCAATCAGGAGATCCAAAAGGCTTATGCCTCTGGAGAGGTCGACTTGCACATCAATACAAGTGAGACCGAAGGGCTGCCAGTCTCAATGATGGAGGCAATCTCCTATGGAATATCTCTCCTTGGAACCGATGTGGGAGGAGTAAGTGAGATTATTCAGGATGGTTTTGGAGTCTTGCTTGAGAAAGACTTTGCGCCAGAGGCACTTGTAGAGGGGATTCGATCCTTCGAACAGAGAAAGGATCGAAAGGAAATCTCCGAGGAGGCGAAAAGCTTTTGGGAGACACATTTTGATCTACATCGAAATGTGAAGAACCTCATTGAGAAACTGACCAATAGTTCAGTCTAAATGACTTCTTTCGAAGAAAGAAATATTGACTTGAGGACTAAGGTTTATTTGTCGGATGAAGGTTTTGGTCACATTGTTCGTCAAAGTGCCATCACAGAAGAACTGCAGAGACTTCAACCTGACCTTAAGCTGCATGTTCAAACGCACAAGCATTTGGAGATGGCTAGGAAAATTCTGCCTGCCGAGAAGTACTTGGATGTTTACAACAATATTTCTTGGCACAAGACTAAGATGGGTGCGCCCGACCACGAAGCCATTGAAAGTCACTACAAAGATTACATTCAGAGGTCAGAGAAGTACTTAGAGATCGAGTCTCTTGATGCTTACGATTTTGTCCTAACCGACTTTGTCTATGAGGCTTTTCTGGCTGCAAAGGACAGGGGTATTCCAGCTTTTGGGATTGCCCACTTCACATGGGATTGGTTCTTTTCGAAGCTCTATCCTCCTTTGATTGAGACCTCTTTACTGAAATACTTCTTAAATGCCAGCAAGCAAGCGAGTAAACTTTACTTTCCGCCTTTTTCACCAAATGAAATAATTCGTTACTACGGTTCCAAAGCAGTGGAAGTTCCGCTGATTGTTCGACGGAAAGAAGGGCAAAAGAAAATTTCAGATAGTCGTTTTAAGGTCTTGATCATTGATAGTGGTTCAGCAGTTCTAAAAGAGAGTATGATGAAAGCGTCCAAGCAGCTTGGCGTAATCGACGATGTTCTCTTCTTGAGCATGCTGGAAGGAGATCTTCCCGAGAACGTGGTTCAAATTCCGAAAGGGGAACTTCTAGCAGATTATATACCGGAAGTAGATTTAGTAATAGGAAGAGCAGGTTTTAACACAATCTCAGAATGCATTGCTTATCGAACTCCGATGTTGCTCTTGGGTGAAGGCTTTAATCCAGAAATGAATGAAAACATTATTCACATCAAAAAAAGTGGTCTTGGATCATTTATGTCTCTCGAACAATTTGAAAGCGATTTGCCCAAATTTCTGTCTTCCTTTTTAAAAGCCGAATACCCTTCACTGAATAAGAACATGCAAGAACACGAAATGGCAACCAATGGAGCCGAAGTAATTGCAATCGATATTCTAAACTCATTATGAACGTAGCTATTATACCCGCGCGGGGAGGATCTAAAAGGCTTAAAGGAAAAAACATTTTCCCGCTGCTCGGGAAACCTCTCATTCAATATTCGATTGAAGCTTGTTTGACCTCGAAGTACATCGAAGAGGTGTATGTGAGTTCAGATGACGAAGCAATTATAGAGCTTGCGGAAGCTTGCGGTGCAAAAACGCTGCTCCGTCCTTCCAATTTAGCAGACGACCAAACCCCAAAGATTATTGTGATTCGCTACGCTTTGATGCAATTGAGAGAGCTTCACATTCAAGTCGATAATGTGGCGATTGTTCAGGCAAATTCGCCCGAATTGAGCGCGGATTTTCTTGACGAGGCTTTTGATAAATTTATAGAGTACGATTTGTGGGAATTGATGTCGACGGATAGCAATGGCATTCAAAACGCGGCACTGCGGATTGTGAAGGATTTTGTAGTCTTCAATGAATTCCTAAGTGCTCATTGTGGCTTCATTGCAAAGGATCTTATGGATGTACATACAATTGAAGATGTTCGGAACCTCGAAGAACGATTGGGCTGATGTGTGGAATTGCTGGATATTATGGGAATGAACCTTTGGAGGCGGAACGCGTAAAGCGAGCTTTCGAAAGCATGTCAAATCGTGGCCCTGATGCAGAAGGCCACTTTCACGAAGAAAAGAATGGCAAGCACGTTCATCTGCTACACAGTCGATTGAGTATCATTGACTTGGATGAACGATCCAACCAACCTTGGTGCGCAGGGAATCATGTCACGGTGTTCAACGGTGAAATCTACAACTACAAGGAGCTTAAGGCGACCATTCAAGATGATTGGAAAACAGAAGGAGACACTGAAGTCCTAGGAAAGGTACTTTTGGGCCAAACCCAATATTCGATCAACGACTTGCAAGGAATGTGGGCATTTGCGAACTATAATAGGAATAGTGGAGAATTGCTCTTGAGTCGAGATCGTTTTGGAGAGAAACCCTTGTACTTAGCTCAGACTCCACAGGGCATTTTCTTTGCTTCTGAGACCAATACACTTCGAGCTCTTTCTGGTAGTGATTTTAAAGTTGACATGACCCAGATCAAACGCTTTCTTGTGAATGGACATAAGTCATTGTACAAACAGAAATCGACTTTTTATAAGGGAGTTGAAGAAGTAGATTTCGCATCGAATTGGACCATTTCGAACGACCTTCAGATTAGCAAGAGTCCATATTGGAGCCCACAATATAATCCCACCGATATTACTGAGGAAGATGCCGTTAAGGGCGTGCGAGAACTGCTTATCTCCAGTGTTGAGCGAAAAATGCGCTCTGATGTTCCGCTCGCATTTTGCTTGAGTGGAGGAGTGGACTCCTCTTCCTTGGTGTCGATAGCCTCTAAAGAACTAGAGCTTGATGTACACACATTCTCCATCGTTGATTCCGATAAAAGGTATCATGAATTGGAAAACATGGAGGCGACGATTAAGGACACTGGTTGCTCGAACACTATCGTTCACCTAGATCCCAAGGAGAATTACTTGGAACGTTTGAAGGATTTGGTGGCTTACCATGATGCGCCAGTGGCGACAATATCATACTTGGTCCACTCCCTCCTTTCAGAGCAGATTTCGAATCACGGCTATAAAATTTCCATTTCTGGAACTGGTGCGGATGAGATATTCACAGGCTACTACGATCACTTTCCCCTTCACGCATACGAAATGAAAGATGAAGTGCTTTTTCACGATTTACAGAGAGATTGGGAAAAGTACCAAAAGCCTTTTGTACGTCATCCTGCCTTTCGGAATTTTCAATTCTACTTTGATGATCCCTCCAAGAGATATCACATCTACCTCAACAACGACATTTTTTCAGACTGCCTAATTGATTCCTATACAGATAGTTTTAAGGAAACCCAGTATTCATCCTCCCTTCTGAGAAGTAGAATGATGAACGAGATGTTTCATGAAGTTGTTCGAGTCATTCTTCATGAGGATGATCTCAATTCAATGAAATATTCCATTGAGAATCGAAGTCCGTTTTTGGATAAAGAGCTCTTTGAGTTCGCGAATTCCATTCCTTCAAAATATCTGATTAAGGGTGGCTATGCAAAATACCTTCTTAGGGATTCTATGAATGGCATTCTAAACGACACTGTGCGTTTGAGTAGAGAGAAAAAGGGATTCAATGCTTCTCTAGAGAGTTTGATTGATCTTCAAAAACCTGAGCATCTTCAATTTCTGTTGGAAGATTCACCTATATTCGAAATTGTTAGAAGATCCTCCATTGAAAATTTGCTAAAGCGCAAAGAGTTTCCTAACAGCTATAAGAAGTTCCTCTTCAATTTCATAAGCGTGAAAATGTTTCTTGAATCAACGAATTAGACTTAAGGATCAAATAGTTACACCTTTAAATTTAAGTCATATTCTAAAGAACAGTTCTGCGAAAAAGGGCGTTTATTTATTCGATGTCATTAGCTAGAAACAATTAGTATCCATTACTCTGAAGCGATCAGCAGCCATATTCATAATTGTCCTACTAGTTGGATTTAGGTTTGCTTATTTAGATCAAGATCCACCGCCTTACAATATTGCTGGGGTAAATCAAGTCGATGAGCCCTACTATTGCCTTCAAGGTCTGAACGACTATTTGGGTTCAAAATCAAGATTAGCGCAGGAGTTAAATCAAGTTGATCTCCGTTTTCTATTTGTACATAATCAATTTATTACAAAAGCCAGTTTAGACGTCTTTGGCAACAACTATTATGGTCTTCGGTTGCCCGTTGTCCTTTATTCATTGGGGATAATTTTACTGCTTTTCCTTATTATAAGGACACTTATTCCCGATAGAACAATTGTTTTCCTCATCGTAGTTCTCATGCTAACAGAATTTTCGTTTGGTAGTATGAGCAGATTTCAAAACCCACAGGTGTATTCCATATTCTATGTTACACTGGTCATATATCTAGTGCATCTGTACAGTCGAACCTCAAGGAGGATATTTCGAATTATGGCCGTGGCAATTTCTCTATTTGCGACGGTATTAGTGTACCCTTATGTATTATTTGTTTCCATAGGGATTACTTTAGCTATTCTTGGTGAAAGCTTGCGAAGTAAGAGCTCTAAGCCGATTGTCGATGGACTTGTCGGGTCACTATTTTTCATAGGGATGGCTGGGGTTACACTTGCACTTGCCAATCAAAGCCCCATGGAAATATGGGAGAAGTTTGCGCAAATCAACTCAGTGAGAAATGAAAGGGTGGGGCTCGATTTTATTGAGGTGCTAAGATCTGTAGTCTTTCATATTCCATTCACCAACCTATTTCGATTTAATTTAATTCTATTGTTTATTCTGATATTGTTCTTTTCTCAAATCGTTCTTACCAAGAAAACTGATAAGAAAAGGGGGCTGAAATCTTTTATCGTCTTTTGCTTGATCTCCGCTTTCACACAAAGCGCACTAATATCTAGTTATCCTTTTAAGAAATGGATATTGATATTTCCGGTAATTGTCATTGCCTTGGCCTATTGCATTAGGTCGATTGAAAGCGCTACTTCAGGACAAAAACTTGCTTTGAGAATTTCCCTGGGATTCTTTTGTATTGCAGGCTTCTTGAACTGGAAAATCACCAATACTGCCGAATACTGGTCGGGAATGGAGAATTATCAATTCATTCAAGTTGAGAGTATCATCCTCTATTCACTCATTCTTTTGCCAATTCTAGCCATTTTGTTTTTAGTGCTGCATAAAAGAAAAAATTTGGCGGTCAAAGTCCTGCTCACAGGTGCGATACTAAATGGCACCCTAATGTCCGCCAACTATTTTTTTGTTTCAAGAACACATTCATTACGAGATCTATTAGTACGGAATTCTGACACAATAGATGGAAAGCTCATTCTCGGCAGTTTTTCCCACGCATTTAGCTTTTACAATACTGGAACAGTACTTCAAAACCCTTACGATATTTCTGTTTGGAAGAGGCCAGAGCATGTGACCCATTCATTTGTTGAACACGCCAATAAAAAGTCAATATTCATTGTAAAAAGTTTGAACTCTTCCAAGGGGGCCACTTCGTTGCTTATTTATGGAAGGAATTTGAGCTTTCTGGATAGCCGATCTGGGAAGGGACTTCGCTATTCTTTATATAAAGAAATAGATTAGGCTTGTCGATTAATTCCAGGGCCTGGATTTGAAGTCAGGATGCTCGTTTTCGACATTTTTTCATTTAGTGATTATCCTTCTTGCCCCATGCTATTTGTGCAAATTGTAATTCGTATTTTTACCCTGAAATGAGATTTCTCTGAATCCAAACTAGCCTTCGATATGAAGAAATTGCTTTCCATTGTGGTCCCTATTTATGGTGATGGCACTTTAGTACCGGTTTTTTATAAAGCCGTTTTAGAGGCTAATATTCAATGCGCACTAGAGTTTATATTCGTTTGCGATGGAGGAGGTCTTGATGAAGAGGCTTTCATGAAAGCTTTTGCCGAAAGGCAAAGCAATGTTAGAGGTGTAATTCTATCCAGAAACTTCGGTCAACACATTGCTTTATCCGCTGGCTATAAAGAAGCAAAAGGCGATTTCGTTTGTATGATGAATGTGGACCTCCAAGATCCACCCTCGGAGATTAATAAGCTGACCCCAGCAGATGTATACTTCGGAAGGGACAAGGAGATCCTACGAAAACGAGAATTCACCAAACAAAAAACAATCAAAATGAGACGAAAACTCTACGAAGAACAGAAGTTAAAACTATCACTTAAATTTAAGCTCGAAAAGTCCAGATTAGTTTGAAGACGTACATTTATCAAGTTTTGAATAAGTTAGACGTGGTTTTGTCAGATACGTTAGTCTTCATTTGTTTATTTCCTGTTGTGTTCATATTAGCTCATCTTTCATATACGTACTTCGAATCATATTTTTTAAGATTGAAATGCAAGATATAATGTCTTCAGTCGCCGGCGTTGTTCATTAATTCAAGGCAAAAGTTCAGTAACAAATTTTCCTTTTTGGAATTTTGATTTTTTTAGAAGCCAACGGCAATTAAGTTACAGATCTTCACGAGATTGCTCAGCACGCGTTTTCTCTCATCGCGATATCAGTTAAATCCATTGCATCTGTGGTTTAGGAGGCGGGTAATCTTAACTATCAAGATAGTCGATACACCAAAGAAGTCGATATTTGTGTCGAAAAGAAAAAAAGGCAGAGCTAGAGGTTGCTTTTCTAAGTTCATACAAAAGAAAATTCAAAGTCATGAATTGCGAGAGTGGTGCGGAATTTAAATACTGTTTTTATTCTGAGATTCAATGAAAGTCCTAGTCACTCAATCAAACTACATCCCCTGGAAAGGCTATTTCGACAACATCAATTCGTCAGATGTTTTTGTGGTATATGATGATATGCAATACACCAAGCGTGATTGGAGGAATCGAAATAAGATACTCACACCTCAAGGGCCGAAGTGGCTGTCTGTGCCTGTCGAAGTCAAAGGGAAATACGAGCAAAAAATAAATGAAACATCAGTTGCTGATGCAAATTGGGGTAAATCTCATTGGGGAAGCATCCAACAGAATTATTCTAAAGCCACATACTTCAAAGAGAATCAAGAATGGGTCAAGGAGTTATATCTGAGGACAGATTATAATTCTATCACTGATATAAACCTAGCCTTCATTAAAGCAATAAATGCTTTTTTAGAGATTACGACTAGAATAATGGATTCTCGTGAGTTTGAATTGAGAGGAGATAAAACCGAAAAATTGGCAAATATTTGCGTTGATTTGAAAGCGTCATCCTATATCACTGGTCCAGCGGCAAAGGCGTATATGTCGGAGTCTGTCTTTACGGATGTTGGGATACAAATTGAATATTCTGATTATTCTGATTACCCAGAATACGAGCAGTTGTTTACGCCCTTTGAGCATGGTGTAAGCATTCTGGATCTAATTTTTAATTTAGGCATTGAAGCCAAGTCCTATATGAAGTCTTTCAAATGAAGATCTCGATCATTAGTCCTGTGTATGGTGCAGAGAAAATCGTAAAGAAGCTCGTTCTTGAAATTCAAAATTGCATTCAACCTCTGAGGGTTGAGTATGAAATCATTCTTGTAGAGGATGGAAGCCCCGATGATTCGTGGGCTCGAATTGAAGAGGTGTGTGCTTCAAATCCAAAAGTTAAAGGCGTGAGGTTGAGCCGAAACTTTGGTCAACATTACGCCATAAGTGCAGGTCTTGAAATGTCTGATTCTGACTATGCCATTGTTATGGATTGTGATCTTCAGGATAATCCCGAGTACATTCCTGAGATGGTTCGGCAGGCAGAAAAAGGCTTTGATATTGTATACACGGTCAAGGAACAAAGAGCACACAATTGGTTCAAGAACATTACCGCTAAAGTGTTCAATAGCATATTCAACTTCCTTATCGATAATTCTAGTTACAAAGCACACAAAAACATTGGGAGTTATAGCCTTGTTAATCGAAAGGTTGTAGAAGCCTACCTTCAGGTTAAAGATTCCAGGAGACACTACTTAATGATTCTGCGTTGGCTCGGTTTCAAGAGTACCTTTATTGAAATTGAACACCGAGAGCGCTTCGAAGGAAGGAGTTCATACGACTTTAGAAGGCTGTTGAATCATGCAATCGATGGAATTACTTCGCAATCTGACAAGTTATTAAGGCTTAGTATTTATGTTGGAATGTTAATGTCTGCCGTTGCTTTTATTGCGGGACTCTACGTTGTCATTCGCTCATTTATCGACCCTTTTCAATCTGGCTGGGCAAGTGTGATTGTCTTAATCTTGTTCGTTGGAGGTATTACAATAATTAGCATTGGAATCAGCGGAATATACATCGGACGTACCTTTGAGCAAAGCAAGGGTAGACCACTCTATCTAATTGATAAAAAATTGAACTTTTGAAACCACAACCTCCAGGCACCATACTACAACAGATGTATCTGAAGAGCCGGTTTAAGTCATGGGCGTCAGGTAGAAGATTTCTGGAAATTGGATCTGGAAAAGGGGTGTTCTCCAACACATTCCTTATGTCAGGGTTCAGCGGACTGGGTGTAGATTTAAATGCAGGTGCATGTACTAAGAATGAAGAACTTAATCGTTTGGAGATCAAAGTTGGAAAGTATGAAGTTAGAAACGCTGACTTTACTGAACTCGAAAAGAATGGTGGCTACGATGTTGTGTTCTCCTGTATGGTAATAGAACACATTCCGGATGATGAGTTAGGCGGATTCATGAATCATTGCAAGGAAATGCTAAATGAAGGTGGACGAATTTCTTTTATAGTTCCCGCCAGCATGAAGCATTGGGGAATTGAAGACGAGATTGCTGGTCACATCAAAAGGTATGAAAGGGAAGATGTATATGCTCTTGCTAAGAGCCTCAATATGAAAGTTGATCATATTGCTGGGTTAACATATCCACTGAGTAATTGGCTTTTCAACATCTCTAATTCGATCATTAGTAAGAATGAGAAACACGCGCTAGAGATGAATCAGAGAGACAAAACTGTGTATACAGGAAATAGAGAAGTACAATTCAAGACAGATTTCCCGTCCTATCTGAAGGTGATTTTGAATCCAATTGTCATGTCTCCATTCTATTTTTTGCAATGGCTTACGAGACGGAATCAGAATGCCATGGTGTTGTATTTTGAACTTATTAAATCCTGACATGAAATCATATGGCATAACGGAAAGAAAAGAAGGGCTTTCCGACTTTGAAAGGATTCTTGAGTCTATAACATTAAAGGGGTATCATGTAGAAGAGGCTTATCTGGATGAGAATGTTTGTAATGAATTTCAAGATGCGCTTGAAAGGGTATACGATGTTCAAAAAGAGGAGTTTACTGAAAATGGGCTCGCCTCAATACAAGAGTCTGACATGGTAAGAATGCCATTTGCCTACGCCCGAAAATTTACGGAGCTTTTTATGGACGACTTCGTTTTAAAAGTAGTGCGTAGAATGCTAGGAGCAAATGTAAATCTGCATTTGCAAAATGCCATCATCAATCGCCCTAACAAAGAGCATCATCAGACTTCTTGGCACCGGGATCTGCCTTATCAAGACTATGTGATTTCAAAACCACTTGGTCTAAACGCGTTCTATTGCCTATCAGATTTTAAGGAAGAAACAGGGTCAACATTTTTACTGCCATTTTCTCATAAAATCGATCATTTCCCTTCCATAGAATTTGTTGAGGAGAATGCGGTTCAGCTAGAAGCTAAGAAGGGCTCCCTTGTTTTTTTCGATAGCATGATTTATCATAAAGCGGGATACAATAGTTCTGTAGAAGACAGATATGGGGTCAATCATTTATTTGTTACACCTATTTTAAAACAACAAATTGATTTGCCAGCATTTTTAGGAGATGAATTTACCGAAGATGAGTCTATGCGAGCGGTTCTAGGGTATTCATTCAAAACTCCTAAATCAGTCCTAGACTTTAGAAATAGAAGAGCAAATAAATAGAAATAACCAAAGAAGGACCAATTGGTAAAGAAGGAAGTACTCGATAAGATTAGCGACTATTATACAGACAAGATTCTTGAGCATGGCGCTACCCCAGAAGGGGTAGATTGGAATGGGGAAGAATCTCAAAACAAACGTTTTGAACAGACCTCCAAAATCATCGGTACTAAAGGAAAATTTTCTATCCTCGATATCGGTTGTGGGTATGGAGCATACTTCAACGTTCTAAAAGAGAATTACTCCAATTTTGAATACACCGGATTTGACATCTCCAAGGAGATGATAGAGAGTGCGAAGTCATTGCACACTGCTGAAGATGCAAATTGGATTATGAACCTTGAAAAAGGTGTGAAATACGATTACGTTGTTTCATCAGGAATATTCAATGTTAGGCTTGAAGAAACTAAAGAAAGCTGGTTGGATTTTGTAGATTCTCAACTCCAGATTCATGATCAATATTCCACTAAAGGCTTTTCATGTAATTTCCTGACATCGTATTCTGATTCTCACAAAATGCGTGATTATCTGCATTACGAAGAGCCGTTTAGGGTGTTTGATATTTGTAAGAAAGTTTACTCCAAAGATGTAGCAATCCTACACGATTATGGGTTGTATGAATTTACTTTGATAGTTAGAAAATGATGGGAAAGAAAGTCGTAATCTTCGGTTCGGGTGCCATTGCACAAATTGCTAATTACTACTTCGAGATTGATAGCGAACATGAAATTGTAGCATTTACCGTCAATGAGGAATTCATTGACGGGAATACCTTCGAAGGGAAACCTGTTGTAGCCTTTGAGAAGGTATTTGAGGTATATCCACCAGAAGATTACGATATGTTCATTGCAATGAGCTACGCAAATATGAATCGTTCAAGGGAGCATATTTTTCATGCAGCGAAAGAAAAAGGGTATAGCCTTCTTTCCTACATCAGCTCGAAATGCTCTTATATGTCTCAATACCCTCCGGGTGAAAACGCCTTCATTTTTGAGGACAACACCATTCAGCCTTTTGTTAAAATCGGAGACAACGTTACCCTCTGGTCGGGAAATCATATTGGTCATCATTCGACCATCGATAGTCACAATTTCATTTCGTCGCATGTTGTGATTTCTGGACATTGTCACATTAAATCAAATTGCTTTATTGGAGTTAATTCGACACTTGCTCACAAGCTTACAATGGCAGCTGGAACCTTGCTAGGAGCGGCAGTTACCATGAGTAAAGATTCAGAAGAGAACGGTGTCTATGTTAGTGCTAGACCTACTAAGATAAATAAGACGAGTGATCAAATCGAACTATGACTTGGGTTAAATCGGGATGTGTTTTTGCTTCTAACAATGAGTTTCCTTGGATGGTATCTCACGCTGCAAATCCATTCGCAGTTGCACTAGGGCAAAATCGGTTTAAGGTTTATTTTACAAGCCGAGATGAGAAAAATCGTTCACATATTTCTGCCGGAGTTTTTAGGTTGCAAAATGATAAAATGACGATGATCGAGTTGTTCGACGAACCCGTTTTGGTTCCCGGAGAATTAGGACTATTCGATGATAGTGGTGTCGCAATGGGTTACCTCATGATAGAGGGGGATACTCAATTCTTGTTTTATTTAGGCTGGAATTTAAAAGTCACAGTTCCTTGGCTAAACACTATTGGCTTAGCAAAGAGTATTGATGGGGGGAAGAGCTTCCAGAAAGTTTCCAAAGCTCCAATGATGGATCGAGCGCATGAAGACCCTTTTTCCATTTCTTATCCTTCTATTATGAAGGAGGGTGAGAAATATAGGATGTGGTATGGTTCAAATATGAATTGGGGAAAAACTCAAGATGAAATGAATCATGTCATCAAATATGCTGAATCTCAAAATCTAAAGGATTGGGACAGATCCAATTCAATCTCTCTGGACCTTGAGCACGAAGGCGAATATGCCCTTTCCAAACCTTTTGTTTTGAAAAGGAATGGGCTCTATGAAATGTGGTATTCATACCGAAGAGGACCATATGGAGATACCTATAGAATAGGTTACGCAACGAGCCCCGATGGAGACAAATGGGTCAGAAAGGACTCAGAAGTAGGGATTAATGTATCACAGTCTGGCTGGGATAGTGAAATGATCGAGTATCCCTTTATTTTCGAATTTGATTCTAAATTGATAATGCTATATAACGGTAACTCATATGGAGGCACAGGGTTTGGGATGGCAAGCAAGACTTTGTAATTGAAATGGAAATCAGGTGAGGAGCTTTAACTGCTACACTATATTCGGACCGGAAATAATCCTATGCAAAAGAACATTCCATTTAACGTTCCATTTCTAACAGGAAAGGAGACTGAGTTTTTTGAACAAGCAATTCAGAAAAGAAAACTATCTGGAAATGGAGAGTTCACGCAGAGGTGCCAAGACTGGTTCCAAAGCCAACTCGGTACAAACAAGACTCTTCTTACAACGTCCTGTACTGATGCCCTAGAGCTCAGTGCTTTGCTCATCAATATAGAGCCAGGGGATGAGGTAATCATTCCTTCTTACACTTTCGTATCTACGGCCAACCCATTTATTCTTCGCGGCGCAAAAGTCAAGTTTATCGACTCTAGGAAAGATCACCCAGGAATCGATGAGGAGGCCATAGAGCAACTTGTAACAAAGAAGACCAAGGCGATTATTCCTGTTCATTATGCTGGAGTTGCATGTGATATGGGTAAGATATTAGGCATTGCGAAAAAACACAATCTTAAAGTGGTAGAAGATGCAGCTCAAGCCGTTGATTCCTATTATAAAGGGAAGCCTTTGGGGACCCTTGGGCAATTAGGGACATTTTCTTTTCATGAAACAAAAAACATCTCATGTGGAGAAGGAGGCCTTCTCATTGTGAATGACCCTGACTTAGCTACCCGCTCTGAAATCTTATGGGAAAAGGGGACGAATAGGGCCGCATTTTGGCGAGGAGAAGTGGATAAATATGGATGGGTAGATGTGGGAAGTTCATATTTGCCTTCTGAGTTAACGGCCACAGTTCTATGGGCTCAACTGGAGCGACTTAAAGATATTCAGAAGAGGAGAGTCGAGATTTATAATATCTACTTTGATTCTCTGAGTTCTCTAATCGAAAAAGGTGTTCAACTTCCATTTATACCACAATATGCCACATGCAATGGTCATATGTTCTATTTGGTTTGTCGGTCGGCTGAAGAGAGATCGTCTCTAATCGCCCACTTGAAATCGAAAGAAATAAATGCAGTATTTCATTATTTGAGCCTGCATTCCAGTCCATTTTTCAAAGACAAGCATGACGGAAGGCCATTGCCTTATTCTGATATTTACACGGACTGTCTAGTGCGTTTGCCTTTGTACTATACCTTAACAGAAGAAGATCAAAATTTGGTTATTGATGAAGTTTTAAAATTCTTCGCCGAATGGTCATGAGGTGGCAATCCTTATTAGTGCCACTTTTTGTTTTCCTGGCATTAATTTCCCCTTATTTATTTTTTGCTGATTCCGCCCACTTTTTGATTCATGACAATCTTGATTCCAATGTTGTTTGGTATAAAATTTTAGCAAATTCTGGATTTCTCTTTAGCAGTTCCAATGAGATAATTGAAAACACATACTTGGGAATTCCGAGGGGCTTGTTCCCGTCAGAGTGGGATGTCCAACAGTTGCTGTATCTTTTACCTAAGCCAGAATGGGCCTATGCTTTAAATCAAATCCTAATTAGGTTAGTTGCATTTGTTGGAGTGTATTTATTGTCAAGACGACTCCTCGACAATAATCGTTATTCAGCTTTATTAGCCCTATGTTATGCATGTATTCCTTTTTGGCCGAATGGTGGGATTGGCGTTGCTGGAATGCCTTTTGCCTTGTACTGTTTCATACGCCTTTCAAAGGCGAAAAAAGATATTTGGGCTTGGATTTTTCTTTTCTTCTTCATCCTATACTCAAATTTTTTCTTCTCAACCTTCTATTTTCTATTGTTTGTTTTACCTCTTCTTTGGATCATCAAAGGACACCTTAAATTATCAGAAGCAGGGCGAATAATAGTGGTAATTTCAGTTGTGACTATTTTATCTCTTTTAGCGGAATACCGGCTTTTTAATGAGTTATTGAGCGGCAATACCGAAATATATAGAGGCTTTGTTCAAGCCGATTTCCCATTGAATTGGAAAGGAGTTCTTGGTCAAAGTTCAAATTTCTTCTTATTTGGGGAATATCATTATTATTCTGGACAATTCCCCTTGATTATTCTCATCGTCATCATCTCTTTAGTTATTCTTAAAAACAAAAGAGAGATAAATAGATTGTTTAAACTGATCACACTGACCCTCTTAATCGCTTTAGGGTTTGAATTGGGTATGTATAATATGATGCAAGATTTTTTTGAAGCTATGCCTAGTTTAGTACAAGGGTTTTCTTTTCGGTTTTATTCTTTGTATCCACTTATGTGGTGTTTATTGCTCATTTATAGCACTAAATGGATCAGTGAAAACTGGAAACATCGGCGCATGGAGACGACCTTGCAAACGGCCTTATGGGTCCAAGTAATTGTGCTGATGTTCAATCTAAACGGTACAGATCATCAGAAGACTGAATACGCTGAGAATGCCTTCTATTTCACATATTTTGATAAACTTAATCAAGACCACTCATCTTTCAGGGAGTTTTACAGATATGCCGATTTCCAAGAAATCAAGCAAATAGTTTCAACAAATGAAGAGAGAATTGCATGTCTAGGTTTATATCCAGAAATCGCCCAATTCCATGGGTATAAAACAATTGGTGGTTACTTCCCCATACCACCATTGTCAAACTATTTGAAGCTAAAACGAATTAATTCCAGTGGTAAAATGGATGATAGTGCTACATTCGGTAGAAGGGGGTATTTGCATCATTCTGAAGTTCTTGATGACGGTGTTGACAGGATGCCTCTGGAGGTCAATGCTAATTTATTGAAAGATGAAAAAGTAAGGTTTATTATTTCGTCTTTTAGATTGAATGATGATGTGTTGCAGTACGTTGAAAGTGTGTCTGATTTGCACATTTATAAGTTGAACTAGAGATACTAAATGCTCTTTATAAGCTGCTTCGTGCGCAATAAATCCGTTGCTTTGAGAGAGTATAATGTCGAATAGAATAAGTTAAAGCTGTTATCAATATGTTTATTATCTCTGAAATTTCCCCTCAATTCCACGGCGACGAAAAAGTTGCAGAACAAATGATTCTTCAAAGCAAGTTAGCAGGAGCAGATGCTATTAAGGTTCAGCTCTACACCGCCACTCAATTTGGTGCAGAGCGGGCTTACTTGGAAATGCCTTTTGATCAGTTGAAGAGATTGAAAGAGTATGCTGATAATTTGGGAATAGCACTCTTTGCTACACCTTTCACATTTGATCGTTTAGACTGGTGCATTGACCTTGATTTACCCTACATGAAAGTAGCAGCGCGAATGCACAAGGAGTCTCCAGATTTAGTTGAGAAGATTATGGCAGTTGGCAAAACCACGTTTGTTTCAATTCCTTCTGATCTCAACCCCGACGAAGTATCAAAATTTGACCATGCCGTCTATCTGCATTGCATTGTTCAATATCCTACCCGAATTGATGAATTTCATACACCTGACTTCAATAATTCTATTTTCGACGGAGTGTCGGATCATTCAATTGGAATCGCTGGAGCGCTCTACGCATCTGCCCATGGTGCAAGATATTTAGAGAAGCATTACACCCTAGATCAGGCATTCCAATTTGAAACTGAGAAAGCCCATGTTGGAGCGATGGATATGGAACAGTTGAAATTGATAAAGAACTTGACAGGACAAATGGAGAAAATCTCCAAATAGTGATCTGACTGATTGATGCATGTTTTCAATATTTAGTGAGCTTTTAATTGCATCATTTAGGAGTCCTTCCGATCGAGACTCTTCTCAGGAGCTATGGAGACGGAGTTCCTTTCGAATACCGAATAAGAGTGGCACTGCTTTTAGGATTTTTGCCGGGCTGATTAAGCGTATTATTCTTTCAGAAAAAAGGGAATTGGCTTCATCCAATTTTAAAATCCTAGCGTTTGATTCCAAAAGTTCAAATGAAGGTTTTCGTTTAAATTTTCTGAAGGATCAAAAGCTTAAAGCTGCCTACATTTCAAGGGAGCAACTGCATTCGGTTCGTCCGAGATGGAAACGGCTGAGTACCATGCTTGGCACCACAATCCTCATTCTCCTTCTTCGATTGATTTTCTTTTTGTTGAAGAGAAATTTTAGTCCAAAAAGCTTAGCACTCTTAGTGCACGAGCGAGAAGAGTGGAAGGCACTTTCTCAAGTTTGCCAAGACCAAGCCTACTCTGAGGTTCATTTCTTCTCACCATACGAAATTGACGCAAATTTTCTGGCTGAGATCCTCATGGCGCAAGGTGTTGAGGTGATTAAGTATCCTTCTCCAGGCCCCTTATCTGGGCACAATAGACTTGTTGTGGCAGATGCTTTGGCAATTTCTAATGCCTATCAAGAAGAAGAGATCAATACTGGGCAAATTACTCTGAAGGTGAAGAAAACTTTTCCGAGTAAACCAGAAAATTGGGAGAAATTCGTAGTTCATAAAGTAGGGGCTCAGGTAGTGCCAAAATATCGTGTCGCATATTATTCATCTGCGACTTATCTGAGAGAACAGAATTATTCAACCACGGCTTACATAGGCTCGGAGCAGTCAGAGATTCAATTACTCAAATCCATAGCTTTATTTTTGTCCAAACAGGGAAGTACTCTTGCGATTTATTTGCACCCGAAGGAGAAAAAGGCAGATTCTGTGGTTGTTGAGAATTACTATCGAGAACTCCTTGGGAAGGGCTTTGATTATGATCTCGTATTCGAAGACACGGTGCTCTCATTTGCTGATGTTGATGTAGCCGTCGGGACATATTCAACGGTTTTGTTCGATCGAGTTTATTGCGGTTTCAAAACACTTTTCTATACATCCGGAATAGTAGATTTTCCTCTTCCATCATCTGCGTTAAAAATGCTTTGCATATCAGATATCAACTTATTACACGAAAGTCTAGTTCATCAGCTTGATTGTCCGAAGGAAGAAATTTTCACTGAAGATTTAAACCGCTACCCTTGGTATGGATGGACTTGACCACATGAACATTCTTATTTGCACATATACTTTCCCCCCAATGGAAGGTATAGGTGGAAGAAGATGGGCTAAGTTTTATAAGGGGCTAAAAGCACTTGGACATCAAGTATTTGTTATTCATCAGAAACCCCCAGATGATGCGCGGTCTCCTTGGTTAAAAGACGTAGGACTTGACTCGTCGAATTTTGTTTCGTTCGACTTTGGATATCCCGAGTTGATGAACCTAGCGAAGTATGGGTTCATTGATAAAGTTAAGTATCGACTAGTTTTAAGAAGTTTAAAGATTAAATATGCAGGTAATTATTACGACCGTTCTTGCCTTTTTCGTTTGAAGGATCACCCATGGATTTCGGACCTTATTCAAAACGAGAAGATTGATTGGCTGATTGCGTCGGGCGGGCCGTTCAGTTGGATGTCTGAGTTGGCTGACTTGAAGATGGAGCATCCCGCTCTAAAACTGCTTGCAGATTTCAGGGATCCTTGGGTAAATAACAAGTCATCTTTTGGATATGCCGACCTGCCGAAAGAACGCATTGAACACGAACGGAAGCTTGAAAGAAAAGTCATTGAAAGCTATAACCTCGTGAGTTCCGTTCATCGAGATATGAATGACTATTTCATTCAAACTTATGAGCAGCCATCGAATAAACTTTTCGAATTGACAAATGCTTGGGACAGAGATGAGCTTGTGAATTCAACATTTGAAAATGAAAATGAAGAAAAATCTGTTGTTTTTAGTGGAACTTTATACGATGGAACTGAATCTTCATTTTTGAATTTTCTAAACGGGATTCGGTCAGAAGAAGTATACCTCAAGCTGAAAAATGAGCGCATCTTCTTTGATTTTTATGGGAGTGTTCCATCTTGGTTTCACAAGCACGTTATGCCGGATGATCTAGTTAGATTTCACGGGAGAGTGAACTTGGAAGAAATAAACGAAAAATTGGCTTCTGCAAGTGGATCCATGCTATTTTTAACAAGTGATATGACCTTCAGTTTGAGTACCAAGTTTTTTGAATACATAAAGTATGGCCTACCTATTTTAGTCTTTTCAAATCAAGGTAAAACGTCACGCTTTGTGGAAGAACAAAGTATTGGTCTTGGGATTAGCGAAGGCGTAGATCCGGCAAAATGGAATGAGTTGATTCAGATGGTCACTAAAGGAAGGATGAAACCACCAGAATGGATTGAAGAGTATGAACTCAAACAACGTACAAAGTCTCTTCTCAAGGCCCTTAGCCTCAATTGAATTGGAATGAATAAGAAGGTGAAATAATTTTGAACGATTCTACCCAAGTACAAGAGTTGATTGAAATGGAGAAATCTAGTTCAGATCGTCGCGAATTTCACAGGAACTCACTTGAGCTGTTCCAGAGTATGAAGTCGGATTTAGACTTTCTAGATCAAACTGTACGACAAAGTTTTACAGACCCCAACTATCTCAATCAAGAGTGGTCTTTGTACAATATCCCCAATCTCCCAATTGTCGATACAGAGGATCTGAGTCTTAAATACCATGTTTTTGTACCACTACAAAATCACATCCCGGGCTCGGCAGCCTCGACCATTCATCACCACTCAAATTATTTACTTACGACAACTGCGGTGCTGGGCTCAGGTTATGAGACTTTCATTTTTGAGCAACTGAAAGAAGAGGAAAGACGTTTGGAAGAAATACCATTAAAAATTCAGGAGCATCTTACAGAGAGTGAGAATACTCAATCTTTTGTTGATGCCTGGCAACCGCATCTCGTTTTTAATCCTTCTGAATTGTCCGCAACATTAATTATGTGGTCAACCGACAAGAAACGAGCTACAGACGGACTTCGTCAAAATAGGGTGCTCAAACACTTCAAGGGGCCATTGAGGAAAATGATTGCCGCTTTAGGTCTGGAAAATACTTTTGGTATTACCGCTCGCACTTTACAGTACTATGTTGAAAATGGTCAATTCGTAGCAATAGATGAGGACGAATTCTTTGAGCCAACGCGAAAAGCGGTTGGTCCCGAAGTAAACATCTACAGCATTCAGGCCATATTTGCCTTTCTTCAGCGTTCGGGTTGGCGCAACAAACCTTTCCTAGAAAAAATGTTGAAAGCAAATGAGGTGCCATCCTATTATCATCAGTTTATTCAAATGCTTTTAAGCGAAGAGCCAATTCCGGATGTCTATGCGAAGGAAACCATCAATATTCCGAAGGGTGGATTTTTGAAGCAAGAGGTTATCGCAGCTCATTCAAAAAGTTGGGGGAAGGAATTCTAATGAAGATTCTCTATTATTCTCCACACCCTCATCACGACATCGTGAGCGATGTTGGATACAGCGTTCACCAATTGGAAATGATTCAGGCTTTTGAAGACTTAGGCCATGAGGTGCACAAAGTCATTATGGGTGGTGATCGTTTGGATGCAACCCCTGATTATGTTCAGAAGCAGGGACAAGGAGCACCATTAAAGAACGCCCTCAAGTCTGTTATTCCAAAAGTTATTTGGAACAGTTTACGCGACTATTTTCGATTCATTCGGCACGATAAGAGAGCTTATGCCTTTCTTATGGATGAAATCGCTCGTGTTCAACCTGATTTAATTTACGAAAGGTCTGAATACCTCTTGCGTTCTGGAGTTGATGCCGCCATAAAGACAGGTATTCCTCACGTACTAGAAGTAAATGCCCCCTTCATCGAAGAGTGGGAGTCCTTCGAAGGCAAGAATTTTTTCAAGAAAAGAGCGGACGACATAGAAAAGTTCAAACTACAGAATACGAGTTTAGTTTCGTGCATTTCGAGCGTGTTAAAAGAGAACTTGATTGAGAGGTATGGACTCAAAAACGTGAAATTTAAGATTGTCACCAATGGTTCCAACCCAGATAATTTCGAAGCACCAAAACCACTAGCAACTAAAGAAATAAAGGAGCGTTTCAATTTGGAAGACAAATTGGTTGTGGGTTTTGTTGGCTCGATCATGCCATATCATAAGGTTGATAAGTTGATTTATGCCTTTGCTAGAGCGAACAGAGAACTGCCAAACAGATTGAAACTGTTAGTAGTTGGGGGTGGGGCAGGATTGGAAGAACTTGAGGCACTCGCATCTGAATTAGGAATAGAAGACGAAACTGAGTTTTCAGGTCAAATGGCTCGCAGTGAGATTTCAACGATGCTTCACGCCATGGACATATGCGTCCTTCCGTCTACAAATTGGTACTGTTCCCCAATCAAACTTTTCGAATATGCTTTGTGCGCTAAGGCCATTATCGCTCCGAGCACTCATCCAATTCAAGAAGTTTTTACCTCAGGAAGAGACGCATATTTAGTAGATGACAGCGAAGATGCTCTGACTGATGCCATCTTCGAACTGGCGCAAAACGATGAACTACGAATTTCCATTGGGCTACAGGCGAGAACTATGATGCTCAAGTCATACTTGTGGACGACTTTGGCCGAAAACACCTTAAAAGAGTTGGAAGAAAGTTCCTAAGCTACTTCTACTCTTAGACTGTCTTTATCCACTTTCGGTGACAGCTTATGCAGATTCATAGCACTAACTTTGTTTTTGGAAAAATCTTAAGTTCTCAATTTAGTTTAAGCACTAAGGCTTGAAAAAACAAATCTTGATCACTAGAATATTACTACTTACGGACGGCCTGTATCCATTTTCCATTGGAGGAATGCAAAAGCACAGTACAAACCTAATGCTATGTCTTGCTGAAGACCCCTCCATTGAGCTGTGCGTAGTTCATACTTCTTCGACCAAACGATCGCCCAATTTTCTGCGGGAGTTTGGGGAGGCAATCGCCAAAAAGGTTCGAGAGATTTATATCCCATTTCCCTCTTATGCAAGGATGCCAGGCCATTACATACGGAGTTCTTATAAGTATTCCTGCTTAATCTGGAATCGGCTAGAAAGCGATATCGAAAACTTTGATTTTATTTATGCGAAGGGATTCTCTGCATGGAAATTCTTACAGGAGTCTAAGAAAAGAACGCTCCCTCCAATAGGTGTCAATTTCCATGGCTACGAAATGTTTCAACCATCTGCATCATTCCGTCATTCCCTCGAATTGCGAATGTTGGCTCCATTCGTAAGATGGAATGTTCAAGCGGCACATTACGTCTTCTCATATGGAGCGAAAATCACAACGCTCCTAAAAGAAAGGTTGAATGTGGATGGTTCTCGAATCGTCGAGATTCCAGGGGCGGTAGATGCGCAATGGCTTGAAAAAGACCTGATGCAACACAAGAATCAGGTAAGGCGCTTTGTTTTTCTTGGTAGGTATGAACGCAGAAAGGGAGTGGAGGAGCTTAATTTCGTACTGAAAGATCTTCCGAATCCAGCACCAGTTGAATTTCACTTTATTGGGCCAATTCCAGTCGATAAACAAATAGACAACAGATCTTTTCATTATCATGGAGGCATTTCTGAAGCGGACATGATACGCAATGAATTATTAAAATCGGATGTGCTTGTCTGTCCGAGCCTGAGTGAGGGAATGCCAAACTCCATTATGGAAGGAATGGCTTGTGGAAATGCCATTATTGCTACAGATGTGGGGGCCTCATCATTACTAGTCGATGCAGAAAATGGTTGGCTGCTGCCACTTGGCGATTCGCAAGCTCTGAGTTTGGCTATTCAGGATGCAATTGATATACCGCAAGCAGATTTAGTAAAGATGCGCCTGAGTTCTCTAGATAGAATCAGCTCTTTTACATGGGCCGAAATAGGGAAGCGTACAATTCAAACCTTGCGGTCTCTTATACTTAAACCTGTAGATCAAGGTCAAAAATGAAGTTAAATGCAATCATATGATTGACTTCATTCTTTCTCAGAGAAGGTCCTATTTTATTCTGCTCATCTGGACGATTGTGGGCGCTTTCAGCATCAACCTTGGGGTTGTTCTCGTTGCTGGCACTTTCATTCTATTTCTTTTGAAGGGCTTCGAACGAGAGATGCTTTTGGGCTTTTTTCTAATGCTCATTTTGAGCGACAACTACTTTTTGCATTACCCAGGCATTGTGAAGCCCTTGTTGCTTGTTCTTCTAGGGATATATATACTTCTCAGAAGTGAGATTCGAAATGAAGCCATGCTCATTAAGAGCTTCATTCCGTTTTTCATTTACACCATTATGTTGTGGCCATTGAGCGATTACCTTGCCATTGCGGTACAGAAAAACGCAGCCTACATTCTGCTTTTTTTTGCCATTCCTCCCTTATTCCATCATTTGTACAAACGCTATGATGCAAAGTGGATTCAATGGCTTGTTTACTTCCTATTTGCTGTTCTCATATTCAATTTTCTTTACCGCTTTCTGCAGCCAGAAGCAGCTTACTCACATGGAGGTAGACTAAAAGCTTTTTTTGGGAATCCCAATGGTTTGGGCATGTTCTGCTTTTTCTCACTCTTGTTTTTCGAAGTGGCGAAGAGGTACTTTAAAATCGAGTGCCCAAAGTATTTTGTTTATTTTTTCTACGGTCTTGCGGCTGTTTTGCTGGTCCAAACTTCCTCGAGAGCTTCAATGTTTTCGATTCTTATTTTTTATGGTTTTCTCTTTATTTCGAGGTTTTCAACGCTCATTGCTTTTTTCTCAGTTATAGTGCTCATTATAACATCTCAATTCTCAGTTGATCCTCTGGTAGCTCTTCTAATAGATTTCGGATTGGGTGATACTTTAAGGTTAAACACAGAGGGTGCCCAGTCAGTTGCCGCCGGCTCTGGTCGTTTGATTGCTTGGAATTTTGCTTGGGAACAAATTCAGGCCAATTTCTTTTTTGGAAAAGCCTGGGGCCATGAGGAAGAGCTCTTTCACTCACCAGCTGTAAAGGTATTTCTAAATGCACTAAATCATGAAGGAGGAGCTCATAACGTATACTTGATTTTTTGGATGAACACCGGATTAATTGGTCTGCTGTTGTTTTTTGGCGGTTTCTTTTCTGTATTCCTCAGAGCAATAAGAAAGTCAGAGCTGGCACTGCCAATTCTAATTGCATGCCTCTTTCTTGCGTTCTTTGAGCCTTGGCTAGCTGCTGCTTTAAATCCCTATACCATCCTTCTATTGATGATCTTGACCTCATTTCTATACTGCAAACCTGAACCCGAGAGAATTGAAACTTAAAGTGCTTTTAGTCTTTTTGGCATTCGTGGTAGTTCTTGAAATTGGATTGCGAATTTTTGTGGGCCTCGGGTCGCCTTTGCTTTTTGAGAAAAGTGATGTTTTCGAGTATTATGTGGCCCCCTTTCAAGACGTTGTCCGTGATGGAAACAGAATTGTATCCTACGATTTTGGTTTGAAGTCCCCAAGCGCGGGCGGAGTAAAATCTACGATTTTAAAAATCGGCGACTCCGTCATCAATGGAGGCGAACGCATTGGAAATGAGGGTCTGAGTTCAAGCCTTTTGGAGGCTTCCATTCGACAAATAGACAGCAACTGGCAAGTGCAAAATGTGTCATGCGGGAGCTGGGGACCAGAGAACCAATTCAAATTTTTACAAGCCAATCCTGAACTGTCGCCCGATATTGTACTCTATTATATTTCGTCGCACGATCTATTCGATACGATTGGGAGATTCAGCCCAGTTGGGGTAAGCGTTGATTATCCAGATCACAATCCTCCTTTTGCCTTGTATGAAGTCCTCGAGAGTTTCATTGTGAAGCGTCCCTTTTTTCCTTCCGATACTTTGTTCATGGAAGAGGATAATTTTGGCAAAGAAGCCTTTTCTCGACTCTTATCTCTGTTCGTTGAAAGGACACCAAAGATTCATGTCTTTGTGCATCCGACTACTTCGGAAATAAGTGCAGGTTCTTATGATGCGCGCGGTCAAAAAATTATCGAAGAGCTAGGAGACCGGAACATTTCTTTCACAGAAAACCTTAAACTGATGAAGCCGTCTTTTTACCGCGACGACATTCACCTCAATGAGGAAGGACATAAATTTTTGGCCAATCAAGCCTACGAATTAATTTTATCGCGTGGCTGGATCGAATAATCTTCCTTCAATCGTTTTCCTCTTTTCAGAGCTCTCCTATTATTTCTTGTCGGGCTTAAAGCAAATTGACCCAAAACGAGTTCACATCACGGTAGTGCATTGGGACGTAAACCCAGAAGCTCCCTTTAAATTTCGCTTCCCGGAGCATGTGGATTTCATTCAGAGATCGAACTGCGATGATGATCAGTTGTCGACATTTTTAGAAAAGCTGAATCCAGAAATTGTCTTTTGTGCTGGCTGGCTCGATAAGGGCTACATCCGAGTTTTGAAGAAATTTAAAAACACAAAGAGGATTCTCACCATGGACAATCAGTGGACTGGCAGTCCAAGGCAGCGACTTGCGGCACTTGCTTCTCGATTTACTTTCATTTCGATGTTCGATGGAATCTGGGTGCCGGGCGCGAAGCAGAAGAAGTTTGCCTTGCAGCTTGGTTTCTCAGAAGAACAAATTCATTTGAACTTCTACTCCGCAAATCTAGATTATTTCAATGCCATCTATTCTGAGGCCAAATCGCAAAAGACGAAATCGTATCCGCACACAATCCTATTTCTTGGAAGATATGCGAAAGAGAAGGGGCTCGACCTTTTAATCTCTGCTTTTGAGAAATATAAAGCCGCCACTTCGAACGATTGGAAACTTGTGTGCGCAGGAACGGGTGCATTGAGAGATCAATATCGAAACACGCCCGACATCGAGCATCTGGGTTTCATTCAACCCTACGACTTGGGTGAATTGATGAGCGAGGCCGGAGCTTTTGTGCTCCCAAGTACATTTGAGCCTTGGGGACTTGTGATTCATGAGTGCGTCGCAGCGGGCTTGCCGGTCATCAGCACGGAGATCGTTGGCTCAGCGGAGGTATTTGTGCGTGCAGAGAATGGTTGGGTCATCAAAGCGGGAAGCGAAGAAGAACTCATCAAGAGTTTTGAATCCTTGGCTTCTAAATCCGACGAAGAATTATTTCAGATGTCGACAGAAAGCCATCGAATAGCTCAAGCAATTACGCCGAAAATGTGGGCAGAAAAACTACTTTCGTTCTTGAACTGAGATGAGACGAATTCTAGTAACAGGCGGCGCAGGAAACATTGGAAGTGCTTTGGTGAGCGGACTTCTAAAAGGCCCTGAAAATCAGGGCACTATTGCCGACAACCTCATTACTGGCAACTTGAATAAATTGCCCGAACCATCCAATCGCTGGAGATTCGTTGAATGTGACGTCAATGAGCCCAATGAAGTAAATTCTCTTTTCCGAGAGAACTTTGATTATGTATTTCATTACGCCGCTCTTGTCGGGGTAGAACGAACTCAGACAAATCCTTTGATGGTTCTTCAAGACATCGAAGGGATCAAGAACATCCTAAATAATTCGAAGCAAAGCTCTGTGAAACGTGTATTTTTCTCGTCTTCTTCGGAAGTCAACGGGGAACCAGTTGAAATCCCTCAGCACGAAGAACGAACTCCACTTAACAGCCGAGTGCCATACGCGGTGGTGAAAAACGTGGCAGAGTCCTTTTTCAAAACATATCAGCAAGTCTTTGATTTGGACTTCACCATTTTCCGCTTTTTCAATACCTATGGTCCAGATCAATCGGAAGATTTTGTGATTTCTAAATTCTTAAAGGCTGCAAAGAACAATGAGGACATCACCATTTATGGGGATGGAAGTCAGAGCAGAACTTTTTGTTTTGTCGACGACAATGTGGAGGCTTGCTTAAAGGCTTTTTACGAGGATGAATATGTGAACGACATCATCAATGTTGGAGGCGACAAGATCTATACGATTAAAGAATTGGCAGAACTCATCATCGACTTGTGCAATTCGAGCAGTAAGCTGGTCTATCTGCCCCCACTCGACGATGGCGACATGACGCGCAGGCAACCCGACAACTCGAAAATGAAAGCGCTCCTGGATCATCCTTTGATTTCATTGGAAGAGGGAGTGCGAAGAATGATCGATCATCCCAATTTCAACTGATGTGCGGAATTGCTGGTTGGCTCTCCTACGATTCGGCTCCCGATCTTGAGCTGGTCAAACGAATGACTGCCGGATTATCACATCGAGGCCCCGATTCAGACGGAATTTACGCAGAAGGTCCTGTGGTTCTTGGTCATCGAAGACTTTCCATCATCGATACATCAGAACGCGCCAATCAGCCTTTCCATCTCAAGGATGGTCGATATCACCTGGTTTTCAACGGGGAGATTTACAACTATCAAGAAGTAAAATCGGAGCTTAAAACGGAGGGTGAAACTCAAAGCGATACGGAGGTCGTTCTCTTGGCCTACAAAGAATGGGGGGTTAAATGCGTCGAGCGTTTCAATGGGATGTTCGCTTTTGCGATTTGGGATTCCGAGAAACAAGAACTGTTCATCGCCCGCGATCGAATCGGAATAAAGCCATTGTATCTCTTGAAGAAGGAGGGAGTCTTGCTGTTTTCTTCTGAAATAAGACCACTCATACATTCAGGGCATTCCAGCAAAAAGACAAACGCAAAACTGCTTTCTGAGTATTTGGGTCATCAAACCATTTATGCGCCTGCTACCATCGTTCAAGACATTGAGATGTTGATGCCGGGTCATTGGATGAAAATTTCGAACGAAAGAATTGAAGAAAAAGCCTATTGGTCTCTGGATGAAAGTCGTCCTTCACGAGATGTGGAGCTGAAAGAGATTAAAGGCACTTTGCAAAAAGCAGTTTCATATCGCATGATCAGCGACGTGCCCTTGGGTGCTTTTCTTTCCGGTGGAATCGATTCTTCCGCGATTGTGGGTTTAATGGCCGAACAATCGGAACTGCCAGTGGAGACCTTCTCGGTAACCTTTGGGGAGAAGAAGTATTCCGAGAAGGAATATTCAGATCTGGTTGCGGCCAAATTCAAGACAAAACACACGGAGATTCACCTAGAGTCGAAGGATTTTCTCCAAGAAATTCCAGAAGTCTTGAAATCATTTGATCATCCCTCTGGCGATGGGCCAAACTCCTACATCATATCCAAGGCTGCCAAGTCTAAGGGGTTGAAAGTCGCTTTAAGTGGACTGGGTGGGGATGAGTTGTTCGCGGGCTACGACTTGTTTCAAAACCTGCCAAAGATTAAGTCTAAATCTTGGTGGTTCTCCTTGCCTCAGTCCGTTCGAACACTAATTTCTACGGGGCTTCCAACGCGCAGTGTGCAATCAAAAAAATTGCAAAGCATGTTGAAGTCGACTGGAGAACTCGATGAACTGCACGATTTGTATCGTTCGGTGTGGTTGCCCTCCATGTCGCAGCGCATAATTGACTTTCCCAAAAAGAAGAAAAGCTCGAAACGAATCAATCCAGGTGATTCAAATCTTTTGCTTTCGCAGATTTCAAGCTTGGAAATGTCAACCTATATGAGCAATGTGCTTTTGAGGGATACAGATCAAATGTCGATGGCACATGCGCTCGAAATTCGTGTGCCCTTTCTGGATCATAACTTGGTCGAACTTACTTTGTCGATTTCAGACAAACAGAAATGGCCATCTACTCCCAAACAATTGTTGGTTAAAGCTTTAGGCGATCTCCTGCCGGATGAAATAGTAAATCGGAAAAAGATGGGCTTTGTATTTCCATGGGCCGAGTGGATGAAAAATGATTTGAATGAATTCTGTGAAGAAGGCATTCAATATTTGCTTGAAAAAACACAAATGAATGCTCAGGAGCTTGAGCGCGTTTGGAGGGAGTTTAAATTGGGTTCAACAGAATACAGATGGTCGCGCTTATGGCCATTGGTCGTTTTGGGCTATTGGATGAAACAACATGGAATCGAAGAAGCCTAAAGTTCTCATCCTTACCCAATGGTACATTCCTGCCTTTAAAGCGGGTGGCCCAATAACATCCGTATACAATCTCGTTGAGGCGCTTAAATCCGACATTGATTTTTGGCTCATCTGTGGAAATCGAGACCATGGCAGTATAGAAGACTTAGATGTTCAATCGGATGTTTGGCTGGAAGAATCGGGCATGCACGTTTACTACAGTTCAAACTCAAGTTTGGCTCGGAAGCAAATCAAAGTCGAGTTGACTAAAGGAAATTGGTCGAAGGTTTATTTGAACAGTCTGTTCTCTCCGACCTGGACTATCTATCCGCTGCTCCTGTCAAGAAAAAATGACTTGAGATGTTTACTCGCACCTCGGGGAATTCTGGGCGCAGGAGCACTGCAGATTAAGAGCTTTAAAAAGAACCTATTTCTGCGACTTGCTAAAACGTTCAATGTGTTTTCGAGGCTTGAATGGCATGCAACAGATGACTCAGAAAGGGACGAAATCGAATTGCATTTCGGGAAGGGCGCCGCAATTCATGTAATTCCAAACTTGCCTTCAAAGGTTCCTGCAGAATTAGAACACATCGAAGGCCGAGACCGCAAGTCCATTCTTTTCTTGAGCCGAATCAGTAGAAAGAAAAACCTGCTGTTTATCCTTCAGCGTATGGCAGAAATAGAGGAGCCTTATGAACTCACTGTCATTGGTCCAAGTGAGGATAAAGCCTATGAATTGGAATGCCGAGAATTTGCTGCGAGTGCCGGACTTATAGTTCATTGGAAAGGCGCAATGCACCCAGCTGATTTACAGAATGAATTGCCGAAGTACTCCCTCATGGTGTTACCAACCTTGCATGAAAACTACGGCCATGTGATTCTCCAAGCCTGGGGACATGGTTTGCCGGTTTTGCTGAGCGAGAATACTCCTTGGAGAAATTTAAAAGAACAGCATTTGGGTTGGGATATTTCACTCGATGCGAAGCAGTTGTGGCAGGAGGCTTTCAAAGAGCATTTCAAGATGCCAGAAAAAGAACTTGTTGAGTGGAGAATAAAATGCCATTCCTTTGTTCGCGAGAAGAATCAGGACAGGAAAGATGTCCTTGCATATCAAACACTTTTGAGTGGTGGGAACGAAAGTTAAACTTGATCAATTTGATAATTCTTGGTTCAAACCAGGAAAGGGCATTTTAGTGCGGTCAATCTGGTTCTTGATCAACCAATGTTTTTTCAATTCCTATCTCTTTCCATTTTACAGTCTTAAACGGATTCTTCTTCGATCATTTGGCGCCAAAGTAGGAGTAGGTGTTGTCGTAAAACCCAAAGTCAACATCAAATACCCTTGGAAGCTTGAGATTGGAGAATACACTTGGATTGGCGAGCAGGTCTGGATAGACAACCTGGATGAAGTTGCGATCGGGTCACACGTCTGCATCTCTCAAGGAGCCATGATTTTGAGTGGTAACCACAACTACAAAAAGGCCGAATTCGATTTAATCGTGAAGCCCATCAACATAGGCGATGGGGCATGGTTGGGGGCAAAAAGCATCGTGACTCAAGGTGTGCTGGTTGGTGAAGAAGCTGTGCTGGGGGTTCAGTCGGTGGCGAGCAATGAATTGGAGGCGCGAGGAATATATCGCGGAAACCCAGCTGTGAAAGTTGGAGAACGAGTCATCGGATGAAGGTGAGTATTGTAAGCGCGACCTACAATTCAGAGAAGTCCATTGAGGCTTGCCTGCGTTCTGTGCGTGAACAGGATTATCCGAACATTGAGCACATTGTCATTGATGGTGCTTCCAAAGACAGAACCCTCGAAATCCTTGAAGCCAACAAAGCAGGAATAGGGAAGTTGATTTCCGAGAAAGACGATGGCATTTACGATGCGCTCAACAAAGGCATCGAAGCTGCAACTGGCAATGTCATTGGATTCCTTCACTCAGATGATTTGTTTGCTCACTCATCTGTTGTTAGTCATTATGTCGAGCTCTTCAAAAAAGGCTTCGACGCCGTTTACTCCGACTTGAACTACGTTTCCGGAGATTTGAAAAGAACCATTCGTAAATGGCGTTCTGGCGGATACAAAGAGGGAATGTTCAAGCGAGGTTGGATGCCTCCGCATCCTACCTTCTATGTGCGCAAGGAGGTCTATGCGAAATTCGGAAACTTCAATACAAATTTAAGAATCAGTGCCGATTATGAGTGTATGCTCCGCCTCATTCACAAGGAAAAAATCAATGTGGCCTATCTGCCGGAACTCAGCATTTTGATGCGGGTAGGAGGGGAAAGCAATAAATCCTTGGACAATCGAATGTTGGCGAATAAGGAAGATGTCTTGGCTTGGGAGATGAACGGACTCAAAAGACCAGCTCTCACCAGATATCTAAAACCTCTCAGAAAAATTGGTCAATTCTTGTTTTAGAATTTGCCTTAGAATTTGGCTTTCGAACGTCTGCGTTTTGGGCGTCCTTTCACGAAGCGGTATCGACTTCTAGAAAATGAAGTTTTACCTCGGAGTGCATAGCTGTATGTAAAGCTTGCTAACAAGTAGCTGTCGTTGTCCTCTGGATTACCACGCTTGGCTGGCTCTACGGGATTGGCTTTTGTTCCAGCGCCATAAAACTGACTTCCAATAAACAATGGGTCATTTGGGTCTACCTCAACACTTCTGTCAGATAAAGCGAGCGCTTGAGGACTTGAGAAGTCATCTGGGTTAACGTAAAAGCCAGAAACATCATCAATAAAGTCAGACATGGTGAATCTCCATCCAGCTTCGAAACCAATTAAATGTCTCTTATTGAACCTGTAGTGCATTCCAACACCAGCAGGAGCGCAAAAAGCAAATGCCCCATAGTTCGTTCCCTCAGTAGCTAGGGGCCTAAGGGCAACCCATTCACCTTCGTAATATCCTTTTGGATTGTTGTAGAAAGCACCTACGCCTCCCCATAAAAACATGCTAAAACTCAAATGATAGCGAAACGTTCGCCCAACATCATTGATTTGACTGAAATGGTACTCCAGTCGAGTGCTGAGTTCAAGCACATCGTTGCGGAAGCTTAAATTTCTTGAGTAACGCTCTGGGTTTTCACTGCTGGCATCTTCTCCTTTCAAACGGGCTTGAGTGAAGTGTAAGGAAACGGCTGTTTTATTCCCAAAGAAGTATCTGGCTGAGGCGCCAAGATTAAATCTTGTCTGATCCAGCTTCATGTCGTAGACGAAACCACGGGCTGCACCAGCGCCACCCCCTATGTCACCAAGGTAATTGGCTGCGCCGAGCTTTACACCAAAATCCCAAACATATTGGGCGTTTGAGCTTGAAGCGACGAGCAACAAAGTTGCGAGTAAAAGAGTTTTAGCGATTCTCATTTTTGACTAGGAAGCTCCAAAATTACATTTTTTTTATTCCAGAAAAGCGCATACTTTGTTGACGGAGATTAAGCTATGAATAGACTGACAAACTTATTTGGGATAAAGCTGCCTATAGTGCAGGCAGGAATGATTTGGTGTTCACCCTGGCAGTTGGCATCGGCAGTGTCTAATTCTGGAGGACTGGGAATAATTGGAGCAGGTTCCATGTATCCTGAAATTCTTGACGAACATCTGAGCAAAATCAAATTGGCAACATCAAAGCCGTACGCGGTCAACTTACCTTTATTATACCCCGACATCGAAAAGCACGTTGAAACTATTGTGAAGTACAAGGTGCCAATCGTGTTCACCTCCGCAGGGAACCCAAAAACCTACACTTCCTATTTAAAATCAAAAGGGATTAAAGTTGTTCATGTGGTGTCGAGCGTGAAGTTTGCCTTGAAATCGCAGGATGCCGGTGTGGATGCAGTCGTAGCTGAAGGTTTTGAAGCTGGAGGACACAATGGTCGTGAAGAGACTACTACTCTGGTGCTCATTCCTCAAGTGGCAAAGGCTATTGACATTCCATTGATCGCAGCAGGAGGCATCGCTTCTGGTCAAGCCATGTTGGCTGCTATGATTTTGGGAGCAGACGGAGTTCAAATAGGGAGCCGCTTTGTGGCTTCTGAAGAATCATCGGCACACCCAAATTTTAAAAAGGCAGTTTTGAGTGCGCAGGAAGGTGAGACGGAACTCACCTTAAAGGAACTCACCCCAGTTCGCCTAATTAAGAACGACTTCTACCAAGAAATTCAAAATGCATACAAGGCTGAAGCTTCTGTTGAAGAACTTCGAAACTTGCTCGGAAGAGGCCGAGCTAAAAAGGGAATGTTCGAAGGAGATTTGGAAAACGGAGAATTGGAAATTGGTCAGATTTCCTCACAGCTGAATGATGTTTTACCCGCCGCTCAAATCGTGGCAAACATTCTTGAAGAATATCATCAAGCCGCTGCTGGGCTGAAAGGAGATCGCTTTACGTTTTAAGGATTCTGCCAAAAGTGGCAGAGCATTCAATCAAGTCGAGCTTTCCTAAGAGCTGACGAAGGCCACAATTCATACTTTTGCACAACTTGATTCGTTACAGAATTGTGAAGAAGCTACTTGGAATCATAACACTCCTTTTCCTTTCTATAGGTCTTAGGGCGGCACTCGACCCACCAACTATGCGGTGTGTAAGCGTCGACAGCGCTAGCGGCGTGACCATTTCATGGTTTCCTCCAATTGGTAATCCAATAGAATTTGTAGAGTATCAAATCTTTGAATCGATCAATCCAACAGGCCCCTTCAATCTTCTTGTAAGCATTCCAACATTTGCGACGGCTTCTTACAATCATGCGGGGGCTATTGTGAACAATTTTAACACCCATTATTACTTTGTTCAGACTGTGTTTAATGATGGTAGCTTGCAGAACAGCAGTTCTTCGGATACGATTAGTCCGATGCGTATGAACTTGACTCTTTGGCAGCAAGACTATGCGGGTCAATTGAATTGGAATCCAATTCACGGCACTCCCATTCCGAGCAATGGGGGCTACGAAGTCCAGCGACGAGTAGGATTAGGAATGTGGGCAAATATCAGTGGTCAGGCCTATGGTAATGAGAGTTTTGCTGATTCCATTTCTCGATGCAACGACACAGTTTACTACCGAGTAAGAGTTCAAGATGCAATCGCATGTTATTCTGTTTCTACTGTTGCGAAGGAAAACTTGATCGACAACACACCTCCCCGCGCTCCAGAAATTGACAGCATCTCCATTGATAATTTTACTGGTACGATTTCAATCTCGTGGAGCCCTAGCAGTTCGCCCGATGTTACTGGATATACCATCACTAGATTGAATCCAGCAACTCCACTAGATACGGTAAGCGGACGTTTAACCAACGTATATGTAGATAATGAAACTGGTCTTGATTATTTCAATCAAAGTCTTGCCTATGAAATTGCGGCCATTGATTCATGCGGAAATGTGACTCCTGGAGTTCGAGAGCATGAGACGATGAATTTAAGCTTCACGCGCGACCTTTGCGAACGAAGCATTACTCTTAGTTGGACTGCCTACAAAGGCTGGAATGTAGTGAACGGCTACACAATACTTATGTCTGAAGCTGGAGGTCCATACACCTTGTTGGGGACCACAGATCCGAATGAACGAAGCTTTGTGCACTCAGGAATCGATGCTACGAAAATCTATTGCTACATCGTTCGGGCAAATGGTGCTGGTGTGCAGTTGTCGAGCTCACAATCTGACTTGGTCTGTGTTGCTTTTCCAAATTTGACATACCCCTCCTACCAGTATTTGAATAAAGTAAGCGTTACTGAAGACAACAATGTTGAGCTCTCTTGTTATGTTGACAGTTCCCTTGATCTTGGAATCGTAGTCTATTATGAGATTAAGCGAGGCCTTTCTGTGGATGGTCCTTTTGAAACCATCGACACGCTCATTTTGGGAGATGATGATTGGTTGATAGAGTACACAGATAGTTCAGCGTATCCTGAAATGCACGAATACACTTACCGAGTCGATGCGATTGACAATTGCGATCAAATCTTGTTGCGATCAAATTATGCGCGCACCTTACATCTGAAGATTTTTCCTGACAAATACAATTTCAATAACACCCTAAACTGGACGGAATACACCGACTGGTTAGCTTATGGGGATGGGGTTGGTCATTATGAGATGTTCCGGGTGATTAACAACGAAACTGATTCTGAGATTATTTATAAAGGCGCAAAGGATGTCTTTGAACTTGAAGATGATCTTGCAGAGTTTCAACAACAAGGATCCAAAATATGCTACTTCGTGGAGGCGAGAGAGAGAAGCCGAAACACATTTGGAATCGTCGATACGAGTCGCTCAAACAGAGTTTGCGTGTCCTTTGAATCAGACCTTTACATCCCGACAGCTTTCTCTCCAAATAGAGACGGGACAAACGAATTTTTCAAACCCGTTACACCCTACATTAATCCCCAGAATTATGAATGTAAAATTTACGATCGTTGGGGGCAATTGGTCTATGTGATCGATCAAAACGATTTCAGAGGATGGAGTGGTTTTGATGGAAATGGCAACCCCCATCCAATTGGAGCATACATCTATCATCTCAGATTAACGACTGAGAGAGGGTCAGTTGTCGACCGAAAAGGGAGTTTCACCCTGCTCCGTTAGTGTTATAATTTCTTGGTATTTGCCTGCGTTTTTTAGGCGCCAATTCTAGGGTCAAAAGATTAACTTTGCGCAATTTTTAAAATAGCTGCAATCGGCGTATGGAAAGCGAAAGACCAAAGATTCTGCAAGAAGGCCTGACCTTCGATGATGTTCTCCTTATTCCAAATTATTCGGAAGTATTTCCTAGAAATGTGGACATCTCGTCGCACTTTTCAAGAAACATTGTATTGCCGACTCCATTGGTGTCTGCCGCCATGGACACGGTTACAGAGTCTGGTTTAGCCATTGCCATTGCACAAGAGGGAGGGATAGGTGTTTTACATAAGAACATGCCCATTGAAGCTCAAGCTGTTGAAGTCCGCCGTGTAAAGCGTTCTGAAAGTGGAATGATTCAAGATCCAGTTACCATTGGACCAAAAGAAACTGTGGGAGATGCACTCAGCCTTATGAAGGAACATTCGATTGGAGGAATTCCAGTCGTAGACTCTGATAGAATTTTAGTAGGTATTATCACCAATCGAGACTTGCGTTTTGAAAAAGAAATGTCTCGTCCGATCAGCGAGGTGATGACCAGTAAAGGACTCATCACAGCCGCTGAGAATACCGACTTGGCTAAGGCAGAGGATATTCTCCAAGAGCATAAGATTGAAAAGCTACCAGTAGTTGACGAATCGAACAAGCTCATTGGCTTAATTACATTCAAAGACATCATCAAAACTCGTGTAAAGCCAAATGCCTGTAAGGATACCTATGGCCGTTTACGTGTTGCGGCGGCAGTTGGAGTAACCCCAGATACTATAGAAAGAGTAGAAGCACTTGTTAATGCGGGAGTTGATGCAATAATCATAGATACGGCACATGGACATTCCATCGCCGTCCTCGATATGGTGAAGAAAGTGAAATCCAAATTTCCTGAATTGGAAGTTATTGGAGGAAACATCGCCACAGCTGAAGCAGCCAAAGCTTTGGTGAAGGCAGGAGCAGACGGAGTGAAGGTTGGTATCGGTCCGGGCTCCATTTGCACAACGCGTGTGATTGCTGGAGTTGGAGTTCCTCAACTTACTGCCATTATGGAAGTCTCTGCCGCCTTGGAAGGAACTGGCGTTCCATTGATCGCCGATGGAGGAATTCGTTTTTCAGGTGATATTGTGAAGGCTCTAGCGGCTGGAGCGCATACGGTGATGGCGGGTTCGCTCTTCGCAGGCGTTGAAGAGTCACCTGGTGAACTCATCATATACGAAGGCAGAAGATTTAAGTCTTATCGGGGAATGGGCTCCATTGAAGCCATGCAAAAAGGTTCAAAGGATCGTTATTTCCAGGATGCGGAGGACGACATTAAAAAACTTGTTCCTGAAGGAATTTCTGGCCGCGTTCCTTACAAGGGGAAACTCGCCGAGATTGTCTATCAGCTCATTGGAGGGCTGAGAGCAGGAATGGGATATTGCGGGGCACAGAATTTGAATGCCCTCAAGCAAGCGCAGTTTGTGCGCATTACATCAGCTGGTGTAATTGAAAACCATCCACACGATGTTTTCATTACCCGCGAAGCTCCGAATTACAGTAGAAAATAAATTATTGAATTATTATGAATAAGAAATTGAAGCTAATCTGCTCAGTGTTCTTCCTATTCACATTGGGCACCAACTCTTTTGCTCAAAAAGATCCATTTGTCATCACCGAACCCGTTCTTTTGAATGTTGGAGAAGAAAGTGTGACCGTCGATGAGTTTTGGAAGGTCTACTCCAAAAACAATGTCACGGCCAAAGCCATCGACCCAAAAACGGTTGATGAATACTTAGAGCTGTTCATCAATTTTAAATTGAAAGTTAAAGAGGCCGAAACGCTCGGTTACGACACCATCAGTAGCCTTCAAAAGGAATTGGCGGGTTACCGCAGGCAGCTTGCTCAGCCATACTTAACCGATCAAAAGGTCACAGACCAATTGGTTGAAGAAGCTGCGAATCGCCTTTTGGAAGAGGTTAATGCGTTGCACCTTCTCATTAAAATTGAGCCAGACGCCAGTCCGGAAGATTCTATGAAAATGTTTCGGAAGATGAAGTCCATGAAGGCACGCTTAAAAACTCAGCGCGACTTCGAGCGAATGATTCGAAGTTTTACAAACGATTCTGACGAAGGCACAATTGGTGAAGACTTAGGATATTTCTCTGCTTTTGATATGGTCTACCCTTTTGAAACAGCAGCCTATAACACCAAAAAAGGTGAAGTGAGTGACCCAGTGCGAACGCGATTTGGTTACCACATCATTTATGTGAAAGATCGTCGGGCTGCAAGAGGTCAGATTCGCACGGCCCACATCATGGTTCGAAACAAGCCCGATGCTTCGGCAGAAGAATTGAAGAACTCCGAGAAAAAGGCAATTGAGATTTTCGACAAGTTAAAAGCTGGCGAATCCTTCGAGACCTTAGCTGAACAATTTTCCGACGATAAAGGAACTGCGAAGAAAGGCGGCCTGCTTCCATGGTTTGGAACAGGGAAAATGGTTCAGTCTTTTGAGGATGCAGCCTTCGCTCTCGAGAATGATGGCGATTTCTCTCGTCCAATTCAAACAAACTATGGATGGCACATCATCAAGAGGATTGAAAAGAAGGAAGCTGGAGATGAGAATGTTGATGTCAAGAACCTCAAACGAAGAGTGGAGCGGGATCGAAGAGGGGTAAAATCAAAAGAGTCGTTTCTGGAAAGAGTTAAGACCGCTTATTCCTTTTCGGAAAATCGAGCTTCATTGACTCCCTTCAAGAAGCTCATCGACGAAGATTATTTCGATAGAAAGTGGAAGGCTACTGAAAAGGTTGTCGGTCTAACAAATGTGCTTTTCAGCCTTGAAGACACGAAGTTGATTCCTGAAAAAAAGGTCTTTACTCAAGCAGATTTTGCTGCTTTTCTTGAGGAAAACAAGAAGTTCCAACGGCGACCTGCCAACCCTATTGAGACCATCGTAAATGAGTCCTACCGCAGCTGGGTAGAAAAAGAGTTGACCGATTTTGAGGATGCACGCTTGGAATTGAAGTATCCAGATTTTGGATCCTTAATGAAAGAATACCGCGATGGAATTTTGCTCTTTGAGCTCATGAACGATAAAGTTTGGAACAAGGCCGTTGAGGATACTGCTGGTCTACTTCAGTTCTACGAGCGCAATAAGGAAAGCTATATGTGGCCCGATCGCTTGAAGGCTTCTGTGTTCACATGTAAGAATGAAGACCTCGCGAAGAAAACAGTTAAGTTGGCCAAGAAAGCCCTAAAAAAGGGAACTTCAGATGAGGCTATCCTAACTGAATTGAATGCCGATTCTCAACTAAACGTGTCGGTAAAGTCGGGAACCTTCAAAGTAGGCGATTACCCAAAACTCGATTCTCTTGACCGTAAGACTGGTGTTTCAAACCCAATCAAAAATGGCGATCAATTCTATGTGTTTAAGATTGAAGAAGTGCTCGATGCTGCTCCAAAACAACTCGATGAGGCCAAGGGCCTTATCACAGCCGCCTATCAAGATGAACTTGAGGCGGAGTGGATAAAAAGTTTGAGAGAGAAGTACAGTTTCAGGGTGAGTCCTGAAGCCATGAAAGGTCTGAAAAGAAAATACAAGCAAGAGTAGCATGTTTGCTCGCCTTGTTCTTCTTTCGTTTACGGCCGCACTTTTAACCGGGTGCAATTGGTTAAGCAGTTTGCAGGAACAGGGGGATATTGTTGCCAAAGTTTCGGAGAATGTGCTCTACAAAGAGGATCTGCGAAATTCCATCCCTAAGGAACTGAGTGCTGAGGATAGCGTGAACTTTGCGCAAAGCCTCATCGCCAAATGGGTTGAAGAGCAAGTGTTATTGGAACGTGCGAAGTACAATTTAGGAGAAGCACTTCCTGGATTGGAAAAGAAGGTTGAGAATTATAAAAACTCTCTTTTCATCTACAGCTACGAACGAGAATTGATCCGTCAGAAATTGGATACGATTGTAACCAACCGACAAATTCAGGACTACTACGAGCAGCATCAGCAGAATTTTCAGCTCAAAGATTATGTGCTAAAAGCCAAATACTTAAAACTTGACGCAGCTTCTCCAAAGCTCAAGCAGGTCCGCAAGTGGATTCAGTCATCAAGTCAGGAAGACGCATTACGTATGCAGGAATATGCTGTTCAGTATGCGATTTCATACAATTTGGATGCAGAGCAATGGTTGTTTTTCAACGACCTTCTGAAGGAAGTACCTCTCAGGGACTACAACACCGAGGACTTTTTAAAGAACAATTCCTTCCTGGAAATTTCGGATGATCAAAACATCTATTACATTTCTATCCTTGAGTACCAGCTGAAAGATGGTGTTTCCCCATTGGAAATGGTTGAAAATCGAATCCAATCGATCATCTTAAACAATCGCAAATTGACCTTGGCAAAAGAAATTCGACAGAAACTCGTTGAAGAGGCGAAGCGAAAGAATCAAATAGAATATTTCGAGTGAGAGGAATACTAACAATTGGATTGATGTTTTTGTGCCTTTTTTCGAATGGGCAAAAAGACGGTGATGTGCTGGATGGTGTAGTTGCTGTGATTGGTGAAGAGCTCTTGCTGAAGTCTACGCTCGAAACCAGGTACTCTCAAATGATTTCCCAAGGAATGGTAGTCGGTCCCAACGCCAAATGTCAATTGCTTGAAGAATTGTTGTTCTCAAAACTTCTATTGGCTCAATCGAAAATCGATAGTGTTCAAATTGGTGATCAACAGGTTGAGGCAGAAATCAATCGACGATTGCGATACTTCATTTCACAATTTGGTTCGCAAGACCGCCTTGAAGAGTTTTACGACAAGAGCTTATTGGAAATCAAAGAAGAATTTCGCTCCGACGTTCGCGAACAGATGGTCATTCAGCAAATGCAGGCTACTGTGAGTGGCGACGTTCGGATCACTCCCAAAGAGGTGCGCGAGTTCTACAAGGAGATTCCTGAAGACAGCTTGCCATTCATCAACGCTGAAATCCAAGTTGCTCAAATCGTGTGCAAGGCGCCCGTGAGCGATGCTGAAAAAGAAAAGACAAAAAAGAAACTCGAAACCATTCGAGATAGAGTTCTAAAGGGTGAAGACTTTGGAACACTTGCATTCCTCTATTCAGAAGATCCTGGTTCTGCCAAAGAAAATGGCGATCTTGGGTTTGTCTCAAGGGGAGACCTTGTTCCAGAATTCGCTGGTGTTGCCTTCAAACTTGAAGTAAATGAAGTCTCTGACATCGTTGAGACGAAGTTTGGTTTTCATGTTATTAAAGCTTTGGAGAAGAAAGGTCAACAAGTGCGAGCTGCTCACATTCTTATGATTCCAAAAGTGCAGCCCGTGGATATGATAAAGGCCAAGGTTTTTGCCGACAGCATTCGGAAGTTGATTACTACGGTGGATACCCTCAAATTCGAGTCTGCAGCCAAATTGTATTCCGACGACAAGGCATCAAAATACAATGGAGGACTGGTAACGAACCAATACAGCGGAGGAACTCGTTTTGAAATGGATCAAATCAGTCAAATCGATCCGGGATTGTTTATCGTGGTGGAAAAAATGGAAGTCAATGAAATGAGTGAGCCTGAAGTTGCTCAGCTTCAAGACGGTGGAAAAGGCTATCGCTTGGTGAAACTGGTCGACTACCGGTCACCGCACCGGGCTAACCTAAAGGACGACTACCAGCGAATCAGCGATGCTGCCTTGAACGAAAAAAGGCAAGAAACTGTTGAAAAATGGATCGAGTCGACAAAGAATGATTTTTTCATCCGCGTCGATGGCTCGTTCAATTCCTGCAAACTTCGTCATCAGTGGAAAACAAACCCGTAATTCTATGACCTTCAATTCAGACAAAGAAGCTGCCGATCACTTTCTGAAGCAATACGAAGCACTCCGCTCAGAAATAGCTAAGGTCATCGTCGGTCAAGATGAGGCCGTGAGAAAGGTATTGATCTCGATATTTTGCAACGGCCACTCTTTGCTTGTTGGAGTGCCTGGATTGGCTAAAACCCTACTGGTTAACACCATCGCTAGCAGTCTTGGATTGGGCTTCAACCGAATTCAGTTCACGCCAGACTTAATGCCTTCAGACATTATTGGCGCAGAAATTCTAGACGAAACGAGAAATTTCAAATTCGTAAAAGGACCTCTTTTTTCCAACATCATTCTCGCCGACGAAATCAACCGAACTCCACCTAAAACGCAATCGGCCCTATTGGAGGCGATGCAGGAGAAGCGGGTTACAGCTGCTGGACATAGCTATGATTTACCGCAGCCATTTTTCGTTTTGGCAACGCAAAACCCAATCGAACAAGAGGGGACTTACCCTCTCCCAGAAGCTCAGTTAGACCGCTTTATGTTCAACATTTGGGTCGACTACCCAAGCCTGCAAGAAGAGATTGACGTAGTTAAAAGCACCACCTCAGGTTTGACAGTGGATCTCTCGGAGATCATGCACGCAGAAGAAATTTTGTACTACCAAGGTTTGGTTCGTCGAGTTCCCATGGCCGACAACGTTCTTGAATACGCGGTAAAACTCGCTTCTAGCACCAGACCAGGTGAAGGAAACTCCAATAAGCTTGTGAATGAATTCCTTTCCTGGGGAGCAGGGCCGAGAGCTTCTCAGTATCTCGTTCTTGGCGCGAAATGCCATGCATTGTTGCAAGGAAAGTATTCACCCGACATTGAAGATGTGAAGGCAGTAGCCTTACCAATCCTGCGACACCGAATCGTTCGGAATTACAAAGCTGAAGCAGAAGGTTTCGATGTTGATCGAATCATCTCAGAGCTTCTTAAAGTGGAATTTTGAAAAAAAGTTTCCAAGCCTGCCTAAAGGGTAGGGCGTGAAGAAATTCATAAACTAACGCAAGTCATGAAGCACAGTTTGACCGAATTGAATGATGTCATTCGAAACAGACGAAGCATTTTTCCAAAGGACTTTTCGAGTCGAAAAGTTCACCGCGAGCAGATCCAGGTGATGCTGGAGAATGCACGCTGGGCCCCGACACACAAAATGACCCAGCCTTGGGCTTTTGAAGTCTTTATGGGCGATGCTTGTGCAAGTTTCGGTCACGATCATGCCGAGATGTACAAGAGTGCCTCGGGGGATGCGTTCATGGAAAAGAAGTACGAGAAGATTCGCTTGAATGCTGAACGTTCTTCAGCGATCATTGCCATTTGTATGAAGCGCGATCCGGAAGAGCAAATTCCCTTGCAAGAGGAAATTTCTGCGGTGAGTATGGCGGTTCAAAACCTTCACCTCACTGCAACTGCCTATGGTATTGGTGGGTATTGGGGTTCAGGCGGGATGACCTACAGCGCAGAAATGAAGAGCTATTTGGGCTTGACTGAAGCCGACCGCTGCTTGGGCTTCTTTTACCTAGGCTATCCCGACATTGAATGGCCTCGAAAAAAGCCGCGTCACGAAGTTCGAATGTTTACTAAATGGCATGAAGAATAAGTGAGTACTTCAAGACAAACACACTATCTCGATCGCCTAAAAGAAACGAACATTGAGCTCGAACTTTTAGAAAAACAGGCTGCTCAAATTCGTTGGTCACGCATCTCATTGTTCATTCTTTTTGGAGTGGGAGTCTGGCAGTATTTTTCTCAAGAAGCCCAGTGGATTTTGTATGCCTCCCTTACTTTTCTAGCGGTCTTCTTTTTTCTAATCAGATTGTCATCTCAAAAGGCTAAAAAAATCCGTAGGTGCATGGCATCTGTAAAGGTCTTTGAACGGGAGCTCAAGGCCCTCAAGTTCGACATGAGTTCAGAACCTTCTGGCAAAGAGTTTCACGATCCCAATCACGCCTTTTCAGCAGATCTTGACCTGTTTGGCGAACGATCTATTTATCAGTACTTGAACAGAAGCGCGAGCATTCAAGGTAAAAGACTGTTGGCGCACGAACTTAAATTAGGACATAGAACTCCAGATGAAATTGAAGCCCGTCAGAAGGCTGTGATTGAACTCAGTCAGATCGAAGTATGGCGCGAGGAATTCATGACATCGGGAATGCTTTCTGAGAGTCATGAAGAAGAGGAAGCCAAATTAGAAACTTGGGTTGAAAGTCCATTTACAGGATACTCGGGCATCTTTTACAGCACAATGTTGAAGGTTCTTCCGCTTGTTTCACTTTGTTGTCTGGTGCTGGTTTTCTTGGATCGAATGCCGTTCAATTGGTTTTTACTCTACATCCTTTTGCCTTCGCTTGTTGCAGGAAGTAGTGCGAAATTGCTGAATGAAGAAGCCAGTCACATCAGTGGCAGTAAGGAGAGCCTTGAGAAATATTCTGGCTTGCTTCAAATGATTGAGTCAAGGCCATTCACATCCGAATTTTTATCTGAGTCTCAGAGAAAACTCGTTGGGCCAACCGGGACAGCTCAAGAAAGTTTCCGCGAATTGATGCGCATCGTAGAAGGGCTCGACAATCGATTGAATGCCGTTGGATGGCTGATGCTGAATGTCTTTTTGCTTTGGGATGTGCGCTATGGTATTCGACTGAGGAAGTGGAAAGAGGAAAATAAAAAAGTCCTTTCGCAGTGGTTTGAGGTAATCGCCGAGTTTGAATTGATCAACTCTATGGCGACAATGACTTACAATAGACCCAAGTTGAATTTTCCGAAGGCCAATGATGACAATACAGGCGTGAAGGCTCGAACGATGGGGCACTTACTCTTAAATCCAAAAGAGCGAGTCGACAATGACTTCATCGTAGACGGAGAGCGGTTCTTCATTTTAACTGGAGCCAATATGGCAGGAAAAAGCACTTTTCTGCGCGCTTTAGGAACCAATTGGGTTCTTGCATCCATGGGTTCTCCTGTATGTGCTGAAAGTTTCGATTGGACTCCAAGTCCTTTGTTTTCTAGTATGCGAACTTCAGATTCACTGGCAGATCATGAATCCTACTTCTTCGCGGAGTTGAAGCGTCTGAAATTTCTCATCGACGAGACTGAAAAAGGAAACCTTTTCATCATTCTTGATGAAATTCTAAAGGGTACCAATTCGGAAGACAAAGCGCGTGGCTCAAAGTTGTTCGTCGAGAAGCTTCTTGAAAGAGACGTGAAGGGCATCATTGCAACGCACGATTTAAGTCTTTGTACTCTTTCCGAAGAATATCCAAAAGCGGTGCGCAACCTCTCTTTTGAAGTCGAATTCACAGAGGATGACTTGAGCTTCGATTATAAACTTCGAGAAGGGGTTTGCAAAAACATGAATGCCAGTTTTCTGCTGGAGAAAATGGGCTTAATCAATAAGAGCTCATAGGAGAGTTTAAGATTGAGCTTGGCTAATTTGCTTCAGTCCTTCCAGGGCGCCCACATACATTCCATTCAGCTTCGTTTCAAGGCCTAGATTTATGAATCGCCAGCCAAATGCAGTTTCTTGACCTTCGGCAATGCAAGTAACCTTAGTCCCGGTTTCTGACTCTTCAAAGACCCACTCAATCACCAACCAATTTGTGTCAAGCCCAAGGTCGATGCTTGTTTTAAGACGAAGGTTTTCCTCGTACTCCACAGTTCTCACGCGACCAATTTTTTCACCTGCACTAACGAGTGTCCATATGGCCTCGGGGCCATTACTTGGGTCTGAAAATTCGTTTTCAACTCCTACGGCTCCAATAAAACTCTGATTCCATCGTCCCCAAGTTTGTAAGTCAGAGCAGAATCCATAGACCACGTCGGCTTTGGCGTCGATCAGGATGCTCTCTTTAAATTCAATGCGGTTCGGCGCGAAAAGGTTCACTGCCAAATAGGAGAGGGCAAGGGTTATGATTCCGATGAGGACATACTTCAAGTTACGCATGAACGAATTTTTTAAACGCTGACCAAAAGTATCCACTTCAGGTGCAACACATTGGCCGATTTGAAGGTTAATTGTTAATCACCAAAATGATATTGTTTCAAAAAGAACATTTCATGTTTTATTTTTGGACGCCTTCAAGAAAACAATGCGAGAGTTTAAAGCCATTCTTCTTACTTCCACCCTGCTTCTTTTGGCAGGTGCTTTTGAGCGGGTCTATGCAGCTGATGAGGGAGGGAAGCGCGATACGGTAAGTGCACTGGTATTGTACGGAGATGAGGTGCTGCCAAATGCCATAGGTTCCATGAGTGATGAGGCGATTTTTAAACTTCACGATTCTTTGTCGAAAGATCCAAATGCTTCTCATCGGCTCTTGAGCAACATCGGCATGTTCTTGAATGTAAAGCGAATGAGCCGAGACGAGGTAGTTTACCTTCTCGATAGTTTGTTCGAAGCCGACAATGTTGATTATTCCATCATCAATCAAATCAATATTTACATCACGGAACACCCTTTGAAAGCTGAAGAGGAAATGATTGCAGAGGAGGGGATGCCTTTTCCTGCACACGACATCTACGAAGTTTGGAATACCTCAAAACCCCATCCATATCCAATAAGTTTGTTCCAGCTCGACACTACTTCTGAGATTAAATTGAGTTCAAGAAAATTTGGAGATTACGCTTCACCCTTGGAGAAGATAGTGATCACTTCCAAATATGGTTATCGGGATGGGCGCTCACATCGGGGCTACGATTTGGATCTGCAAGTATGGGATGAGGTCTCTAGCACATTTGACGGTCAGGTGCGCTTTGCAGCCTTCTACGGGGGGTATGGCAGGGTGGTGGTAGTTCGCCATTACAATGGGCTCGAAACTGTCTACGCCCATCTTCATCGATATAAATGCAAAGTGGGTGATTTTGTAAAAGCTGGGGACGTTATTGGCTTAGGTGGAAGTTCGGGACACTCCACCGGAAGTCACTTGCATTTTGAAGTGCGCTACAAAGGAATTGCTTTAGATCCTGGAACCTTCATTGACTTCAAAAAGAAAAAGTTGGTGAGCAAATCCATCCACCTACGAAAGGGGAAATGGGGCTACGCCAGTATTCCTGTAGGAATCCCATTTCATACAGTTGTTCGGGGAGATTCACTCTATGAGATTGCTGCGAAATACGGGACGAGCATCAATCGTTTGTGCGAAATCAACAACATTCGTCGCAACGGCTACCTTCGCGTCGGACAGCGCATTCGAATCATCTAGTGGACTTTAATTTCGACATCACCAATTGGCAGAATCATCCTTCCAATCGACGATATGTGGTATTCAAATATCACCGCATAGAGCAAGCCGACTATTTCGAGCAGCTATTGATTCAAGAAGGCTTCGAATATGAGAGGCACAATGAAGAGGAACAAGAGCGCTATTTGATCGCAGCACCAAAAGCAGCGGAGAAAAGGCTCCTTTACCTAAATAATCTGGCCATTGGGAAGTTTCGTAACAAGTTTATACCCAATAAAGCCTTTCGTTTGTTGGTCTTAATCATCAGTGCTGTAGTTCTCGGGCTTTCCTTTGTGGGTTACTTTGTATCTCGCTAGCACTAAATTATCATTGGAAGAATGTTTCAAAACCTAAGTGAACGTATTTGCCTTGTTGCGATTCTGTTGTGGGTGGGATTGTCTTTTCCTTCAACGATGATTGCTCAAGAAAACGTTACAACGGTTGGCATACAATTCAAACCGATGATTCCGAATCAGGTGTTTCGCTCTACCTCTTCGGAGGTGAGTGAAAATCTTGTCGACTTCAGCACGAAGCCTACGTTCGGCTATGCCTTTGGGATGGTTATCCGGCATGGCTTCACAGAGAATTGGTCTGTAGAAGGAGGAATCAATTATGTGAAGCGAAACTTTCGTTTGAACGCTGCAGATCAAAGAACTGGCTTTATTGCGGAAGGTGACTTTGGGCTCGTTGGTTACGAAATGCCGGTGCTTGCGCTCTTATATGTTCGCTTGGCCGATAAGTTATACATGAACGCCGCTTTCGGACTGAGCTTAGATTTCTACCCAAGCGACGTTGCTGGAGTCTATGACCAGTTTCCTGAGACGGCACAAGACTCTATCATTCTTCGTCAAGAATCCGTTCGTAGATCTTGGATTCAAGTGGCTGGATTGGCGAACTTAGGCTGGGAATATAGAACGGAAGAGTCGGGCTATTTTTACCTGGGTGGGAGCTTTCATAGGCCTTTCAATCCTATGTACATAAGCAGCATGCGATACAGCGACCCGGCCTTCTACGCTCAAACAAATAGCTTGCTTAACTCGAGTTATCTAACCCTCGATTTCCGGTACTTTTTTCATGAAGATCCTGTGAAGAAACAGAAGAAGGTGAAGAAGCCGAATAAGGTGAAAGAGTATAAGAAGATGATCAAAGATCGAGAGAAGGCAAAGAAGTCTTCTGAGTGAGCTGTTGACAATTGGATGTTCATTAATCATCGCCTACACGCGATGGAAGGGCGTCATTACAGACTTTCTTTGGAAAAACCAATCAGAAAATGGCTTACAGTAAGAAAGAACTCTTCAAAGATCCAGAAGTAAAAATTTCGCGATTTGCAAAAGCACTTTCTCACCCTGCACGAGTTGCAGTCTTGAGATTATTGTTCGAACGTTCGGAATGCATTTGTGGGGATTTCGTAGATGCCTTGCCATTGTCTCAGTCGACGGTTTCACAACATCTTAACGAGCTTAAATCTGCAGGAATCGTGCAGGCACGTGTAGATGGACCAAGAATGTCGTACACCATCGACGAGCAAGTTTGGGCATTGGCGAAACATCACTTAGGTGGTTTCTTCAACCGCCTACCCAACGTAGCTTAATCCTTCTAAATAGCTTTCAGTCGATATCAGGGCCTCTTGATATTGCTACTTTTGCCTCCTTCTAATTTTGATCGATGGCAAAAGATTTCACTACTCGCGCAGAGAACTATTCCAAATGGTACAATGACCTCGTTGTTCGCGCTGATTTAGCGGAGAATTCCGACGTACGAGGATGTATGGTTATCAAGCCATACGGCTATGCCATCTGGGAAAAAATTCAAGCACAATTGGATAAGATGTTCAAGGAAACCGGACATCAAAATGCTTATTTCCCATTGCTCATCCCGAAGAGTTATCTCTCAAAAGAGGCAGATCACGTAGAAGGCTTTGCGAAAGAATGTGCTGTGGTGACGCACTATCGGCTCAAGACTTCAGAAGATGGAGGTGTTGTTGTTGATCCTGACGCTAAGCTGGAAGAAGAACTCATAATTCGCCCAACCTCTGAAACCATCATTTGGAATACGTACAGAAATTGGATTCAATCCTATCGGGATTTGCCAATTCTTGTAAATCAATGGGCAAATGTGATGCGCTGGGAAATGCGGACACGTTTGTTTTTGAGAACTTCCGAGTTTTTATGGCAGGAAGGTCACACTGCACACGCCACAAAAGATGAGGCCATTATAGAGACCGAAAAGATGCTGGGCGTCTATTCAGATTTTGTGGAAGGTTTCATGGGGATTCCAGTCATAAAGGGAATCAAGACAGAGAGCGAGCGTTTTGCCGGGGCTTTAGAAACCTATTGCATAGAAGCTTTAATGCAAGACGGAAAAGCCCTTCAATCAGGGACTTCACATTTTCTTGGTCAGAATTTCGCAAAAGCCTTTGACGTAAAGTTCACCTCAAAAGAAGGAAAGCAAGAATATGTTTGGGCCACCTCTTGGGGTGTTTCAACGCGTTTGATGGGGGCTTTGGTGATGGCTCATTCCGACGACAACGGATTGGTGCTTCCTCCTAATTTGGCTCCAATACAAGTGGTGGTCGTTCCCATATATCGAAGTGAAGAACAGCTCGCAGAAGTTAGCGAGGCAGTTGCTCCAATACTTGAAGGTTTGAAAGCAGCTGGCATAAGCGTGAAGTACGATGATCGCGACACACATAAGCCGGGTTGGAAATTTGCCGAATATGAATTTAAGGGAGTTCCATTGCGCATAGCAATTGGCCCAAGGGATTTGGAAAATGGAACTGTCGAGCTTGCACGTCGGGATACATTGACGAAAGATGTAGTGCCGATGGATGGTCTTGTAGAGAGCATTCCTGCACTTCTGAATGACATTCAAGAGAGTCTTTACAATCGCGCATTAAAATTCAGAGAGGAAAACACCTTCGAAGTTGATTCGTGGGAAGATTTTCTCGTGAAGATTGAAGAGGGAGGGTTTCTACTTGCACATTGGGATGGAACTTCAGAGACAGAAGAGAAAATTAAACAGGAAACAAAGGCTACAGTCCGTTGTATACCTTTGGGTGTTGAGCCCAAAGAAGGAAAATGTGTTTTCACTGGAAAGCCTAGTAAGGGTAGAGTAATATTTGCTCGAGCTTATTGAGAATGGAAAATCGCAAAGCAGACATCCTAAATACACTAAAGCAAAAGGCTTCCACCAAGCAAGAGGTTTTTGCTGTAACCGAAAAACACTTCGAGGTCTTAAAACAAGGACTTGCAGGTTTGTGTGGTGAACTTCGAACTGAGGTCGATGAATTCGATAAACGCATTTCCGTAGGATACAAGAGCCGAAGCAAGTACGAGGCTCAATTAAAGTTTGGAGGAGACACTTTGGTGTTTAACATGCACACGAATATTTTTCTGTTCGATTCGAGTCATCACCTTCAACGCACGAAATATGTGCAAGAAGATCCGATGAGAGGATATTGTGGAATCATCAATGTCTATAATTTTCTCTCTGATTCATTTCGTTATCAGCGATTGAATGATGCCGGTTATTTAATTGCAAGAATCTTCGTCAATAAAGACGGGCATTTTTTCGTTGAGGGCAAAAAGCGCCTCGGATTTCTCTTTTCGCAGTTTGATCGTCAAGAAATTAATTCCGAAAAACTCATTGAAATTGTCGAGGAGTGTATGCGGTTTAGCTTAGATTTTGATTTATACACGCCGGATTTTGAACGTGTAAAACTCGTGAGTCTCCACCAGATACTGGAGTTGAGCAATAATATTAAGTTGAGAACAGAGAAACGATTGGGCTTTGAATTCAATGCTCAAGACAAAGATGTGATCGACTAATTTTTTAGAAATAATCCTTGGGATTTTTTGATTGAAAATTTCTACATTTGCGCCTCCTTTTTCAAAAGGAGAAACATGGTCCGTTCGTCTAGGGGTTAGGACGCCAGGTTTTCATCCTGGTAACAGGGGTTCGATTCCCCTACGGACTACTTAGAAGAAATTATAAAGAATTATGGCAAATCATAAGTCAGCACTGAAACGCATCCGTCAGAACGCCGTTCGTCGCGATCGCAACAAATACCAACATAAAACAGCAAGAAATGCTGTTCGCGACTTGCGAAGCGAAACCGATAAGAAAGTTGCTGAGAAGCAATTACCAGAGGTAATCGCCTTGTTGGATAAATTGGCAAAGAACAACGTCATTCACTCGAACAAAGCGTCAAATCTTAAGTCGAAGTTAACTCGCATGGTTTCTGCTCTATAAGCAGTAAACGAATAAACTTAGTTGTAAGCCTCGCTGAAAAGCGGGGCTTTTTTTATTTCTTGTCGTCTCAATGGCAACTCAATACCGACAAGAAGAATCGATTAAACTCTGGGCCGAGGACGATAGGCCTCGTGAAAAGTTGATCTTAAAGGGAAGTTCTGCCTTGAGTGATGCTGAGCTCCTAGCGATTCTCTTAGGGTCGGGGTCGCGGACTGAATCTGCCCTCACACTTTCGAAAAGACTTCTGCGTAAATACAAGGACGATTTAAACGAGCTGGCGCAAGCAGAGCTAGAAGAGTTGAAGCTGTTTAATGGAGTGGGGGACGCGAAAGCCGTTTCGATTCTTTCGGCCATGGAATTGAGTCGGCGACGGATGGGGCAACAGAGAACTAAGAAGTCAAAGTTGAGTTCCAGTAGAGACGCCTTCGAGGTCTTCGCTCCTGTGCTGTCGGATTTACCCCACGAAGAGTTTTGGGTTTGTTACATGAACAGAGCAAATCAAATATTGAAGCTGGACCAAATAAGCAAGGGTGGTATTCACGGGACGGTTGCTGATTCACGATTGATTTTTGGAAGAGCGTTGAAGTTGAAAGCATGCGCACTCATTTTGGCTCACAACCACCCATCTGGTAACTTAAAGGCAAGTGAGGCCGACTTACAGCTCACTCGTAGAATTAAACAAGCGGGAGACTTGATGGAAATTTCCCTACTCGATCATTTGATCATTGGAGATGGGGACTATTTCAGTTTTTCCGATCAAGGTTTGATTTAGAGATTAAGAATCTCCTCTCTCCGGCCTTCATAAGCGCCAATCGTGTTACATTTGGCGCAAATAAAAACAGCATGAGAATAGTAGGTATTTTAGTCTTAGCCGTAAGTTTAATTTCTTGCGGAGGAGAAACGGAGCAGGTAAGTACAGAGGTTGTGAATAACCCTAATTCTGCAGGAACAGAGGCCAACCAAGATGTTCCAACGATGGAATTTTCTGAGCCATTGTATGATTTTGGAGACATTGCTCAAGGAGATCGAGTGAACTACAATTTTACCTTCACGAACAACGGAACTTCTGATTTGGTCATCGCTTCGGCCAAAGGAAGTTGTGGTTGTACTGTTCCGGATTGGCCAAAACGTCCAATTAAGCCAGGAGAAACCAGCGAAATTAAAGTTGAATTTAATAGCACTGGCAAGAAAGGAAAACAACATAAGAAGGTTACCATTGTAGCCAATACTCAACCCAGCAAAAATGTCATCGCCATTCAAGGCAACGTGATTGCTCCAGTCTCAGAATAATATGCTCTTTACTCTACTACAAGGTGGCGAACAAAGCCCATACGGATCCTTACTTCTCTTTGGAAGTATAGCGGTAGTATTTTACTTTTTCATGATTCGTCCTCAAACCAAAAAGGCCAAAAAAGCCAAGAAGTTTAAGGAAGCGCTGAAAAAAGGCGATAAGGTGATTACCATCGGAGGAATCCACGGTAAAATTTCAGAAATCAAAGATTCAAACATCTTGATTGAAACTGAAGGTGGGCATCGTCTTAGAATTGAAAAGTCAGCTGTATCGGCCGACATGAGTACTGGTGCTGCGAATGCCAGCCCAGAAGCTGAAATGCAACAGGCCAATCGTTAAGAATGTCGACCACCGAATCCAATTCCCAGGGTTTCGGTGAGCGGTTGAATTTTCGAAAGAATCGAAACCTCTACACCTACCTCATTTGTGTTATAATCGCAGCCGTATTCTGGCTGTTAAACGCTTTGACGAAAGAGTATGTAACGGAATTTGAGTTGCCCTTAAGTTACGTGAACATCCCAGAGAACTTCGTTTTTGAGTCCTCCATGCCTTCCATTGTGAATGCGCAAGTCAAGGGCTTTGGTTTCAACATCCTCTTTTACGGTGCAGCCAAGGATGTAGATTCGGTTCAGGTTGATTTTCAATCTGCGAATCGAAGCTACAATTCCGGCGGTATGTTCTATAAGGTGCCAACAGCTCCGGCTTTGAAGACGCATTTGACTAAGCTTCCATCGAACATTCAGTTGCTGAAGTTTTGGGAAGACACACTTTTCATAAGTGCTGAAGTTCGTCGCACGAAGTCCATTCCTTTAAAGGCTCAACTAAAGATCAGTTTTGAGCGTCAACACGTGCAAGACGGACCTGTAAGGATCGAGCCATCTATGGTAAGCGTTTCGGGACCAGCATCAATCGTTGATGCACTTGACTTTGTGTCATTGAAGGCTGTTGAGCTTACAGATCTCAACTCCGATATTAGTTTTGAAGCTGAAGTTGAAGTTCCTGATCTCATTGAGATCGATCGTGAATTTGCGACCATTTTCATTCCAGTGGATCAAACTTCTGAGATGGAATTTGAAGTAGGCCTCAAGCAAAGAAACTTACCTGATTCTCTGAGTTTGTTACTCTTTCCTTCTAAGGCGAAAGTCCTTTGTGAGCTGCCGCTTTCAAAATTTGAGCTCCTCGATAGAACTGATCTTGTATTCGTCGTCGATTTTCAAGATTACGAAGAGGGCAAGGCGAGATTGCCGATCAAATTGGAATCGAAACCACCATATGTGTCGGTGAAGTCAATTGAACCTAAGCGCGTAGAAATCATTCTTAAGAAGTGATGTTCAAGATTGGTCTTACAGGTGGTATTGGAAGCGGGAAATCTACCGTAGCTCGCATATTTCAAAGCCTTGGTGTCCCAATTTTTAATGCCGATGCAGCAGGTCGCTCAATTTTGGAAGAAGCTGACACACAGATGCAATTGGTCAATCTTTTTGGTCCTGAAGTTCTATTGAAGGGAAAAACCCAAAGATCACACATCGCACAGCGTGTTTTTGGCAATGCCAATCTCTTGAGCGAGTTGAATTCGATTGTTCATCCAAAGGTTGGAGAGGTATTCAGGCAATGGATAAATGAGCAGACCACGCCGTACATTTTAAAGGAAGCAGCCATAATTTTCGAAGTAGGGACTGAAAGTTCGCTCGATGATGTTATTTTGGTCAGCGCTCCCGAGGAAATAAGAATTCGACGTGTGATGGAACGCGATGGTGTCAATCGCGATCAAGTTGAAGCACGTATGAGAAATCAGTGGCCAGAAGAGCGAAAGAAGGAATTGGCCGCTCATTCAATCGTGAACGATGGAGTGACTGCCTTGATTCCTCAGGTTATGAAATTGCATGAAATTCTGAACAGACGTCCATGAAGAAGCTTCCCTTGCACATCAAAATATTGATTGGATTGGTCCTGGGTATTCTATGGGCGGTTCTCAGTTCGCACATGGGCTGGAGTCAATTTACCTACGACTGGATCAACCCATTTGGCGTCATCTTCATCAATCTTTTGAAGCTCATTGCGGTGCCTTTGGTCTTGTTCTCCATCATTAAAGGGGTGGCAGACTTGTCGGATATTTCTCGTCTTGGCAGCATGGGTTATAAAACATTGTTCATGTATTTACTCACAACGATAATGGCTGTTACAGTGGGTTTAAGTGTGGTGAACATAATGCGGCCCGGCGATTATGTATCGGAAGAAGTTCGTTCCGTAAACCGAATCTCGTACGAACTCTGGACCCTTGAAACGGATGGGGTGGAGCGTATGGATGATAAAGATTTTCTAAATGACCCAACGAAAGCTCAATACCTTGCGGAGGCAAAGGAGATATTAGCGGCGCATGGAGAGAATGAATTTGTCCAACAGAAGGTGGAAAACGCCCAGAGCCGCAAGTCGGAGAGTCCCTTGCAACTGCTTATTGATGTTGTTCCCGACAATGTGTTTTTCTCGTTGGCCAACAACACCTTCATGCTGCAGATCATCTTTTTTGCACTCTTTTTTGGGATTACCCTATTGATGGTTCCAGGGGAAATCGCCAGTCCTGTAATCGCTGTTGTAGGCGGGATTAATGAAGTTTTCATGAAGATGGTGGACATCATCATGCGCGGGGCTCCGTTTTTTGTGTTTGCCTTATTGGCTGGGAAAATATCCGAAATGGCCGGCGATGAGCCAAGTTTGGTCTATGAGATTTTTCTTGGTTTGGGGAGCTACAGCATCGCTGTTATACTCGGTTTGGCGATCATGGTATTTGGAATCTATCCATGGATTGTCCGACTCTTCGTTCCTAAAATGACGTATCGAAAGTTCTTTCGAGGAATGGGAAAGGCTCAAACTTTGGCCTTCTCTTCGAGCTCTTCGGTAGCTACTTTGCCGGTCACTATGGAATGTGTGAACGACAACCTAGGTGTGCCAAAGGAGGTTACCAGTTTTGTGCTTCCAATTGGCGCTACAGTGAACATGGATGGAACCAGTTTATACATATCCATTGCCGTGGTTTTTCTTGCTCAATTTCACTATGTAGACTTGACTCTAGCGCAACAGCTAACCATCGTTCTTACCGCAACCTTAGCTTCCATTGGAGCTTCTGCAGTGCCAAGTGCTGGACTTATTATGATGATCATGGTGCTTCAGTCCGTGGGACTCAACCCCGCTTGGATTGCCATCATCTTCCCTGTTGACAGAATCCTGGACATGTGCAGAACAGTTGTGAATGTAACCGGAGACGCCACTGTTTCTGCCGTTATAGGTAAATGGGTGTCAAAGCAAGATTCTAAATCCTCTACTTGACTTTGATCTTAAAGATCGATTCTAGATAGGCTAGCGCTAGGTCTTCCTTCTCTTTTGTGTCTATTTCGTCGATCTTGCCAACCTTTATATGGACAACAATACCTGGGACTGTGCGCTTATCTAAATTGGCCAATCGAGCCTGGCGGTCCTCACTGCTGTGGAAGGGGTAAAAGACGTGCTTAAAATCAGGCTTAAGGTGATGTACGCCCTCAAAAATACTCACTGTACAATTTTCTTCAATGCCTTCTATTTGTTCTTTTTTGAAGTGGAACACTACGTTTTTACCACGTTTCTTATCTCGCGTGGTCAACATCATATTCACGAACTTAGTAGCCTTCTTGTCGTACATATGGAAAGAGCGAATGGCGCCTTCCTCATCACAAGAGCCTGGGCATACAACGGTTATCTCTGATCGGTCTTGTGTCAATGAAAGAAGACTGAAGGAGATTAGAAGAGGAAAGTATATTAGGAATTTCCTCATAATTCTAATTTAGTTTGTCAAGCGCTTGATTTTGAAGTAAGTGGAATTCGAAATCAATACACGATTGTTCATTAGTACATGGATGATGCCATTGAGAAGTCCTCACAATAAGTGCAGTGCTGGGACTAGGTTGAGAGAATCACTTGTAATGAAATATTGTTCTTGAATAATTTGAGGATAATTAAGTCAAAGCCTTTGTGAGTCTTATATTCGTTCTAAATCTATCCGCCATGAAAACAGTGCTTAAAATTCTCGGAGCTTTAGTCTTAATTCTAGTTCTTGGCCTGCTGCTTTTGCCCATTCTGTTCAAGGGGAAAATCGTGGAGATTGTTCAGGAAGAAGCAAGCAATAGCATCCGTGGAGAGGTGAGTTTTGGCGATTTTGATTTGAGCCTAATCTCTTCATTTCCAGATTTCAAGTTTAACATTCAGGATGTTCTTGTTGCTGGAGAAGGAAAATTTAAAGGAGTTGATTTGGTGAAGCTTGGAAAGCTTGAGACCACGATCGATTTTATGTCGGTTGTGAAGGGAGAAGACATTCAGATTAAGTCCTTTTTTGTGAATGACCTTAGTTTAAACGTAATTGTTCTAGAAGACGGTCTAGCAAACTACGACATTGCTCCTGAAGGTGAGGAAGAGCCTGAAAGCACAGACGAGGAAGCAACGAAATTTCAAATAGGGCTGAAGGAATATGGCATCACCAATCTCAATTTGATCTACGACGATCGTGAGGGCGGAATCTTTGCTGAAATAAAAGCATTGAATCACAATGGATCTGGAGATTTCACTCAAGACGTTTTTAAATTAATTACCAAAACGAGCATAGAAGCTTTGAGCGTTCGAATGGACGGAATCCCATACTTAAATGAAGCGAGCATTTCGTCCGACTTCAACATCAATATGGATATGGCTAAAAGCCGATATGAATTTGATGAAAACAACATATTGCTGAACAAGTTGCAATTGAATTTCGATGGATGGCTTGAGATGCCAGAAGAAGACATTGATATGGATCTTACATTCTCGGCGCCAAGTACAGATTTCAAAGAAGTTCTGTCCCTTATTCCTGCAGTTTATGCCAAGGACTTCGAAGGAGTGAAGACAAAGGGGAATTTCAGTTTCAATGGATTCGCCAAAGGTCTGTATACAGAAACACAACTGCCGAGTTTTGATGTCAACCTGGCTGTTAAGGATGCTTACTTCCAATACCCTGATCTGCCTAAAGCAGTCGAAAACATACAAGTCGATTTGAAGCTCAGCAATCCGGGTGGAAGCGAAGACAGAACAATCGTGAATCTAAAGAAGCTGCACCTCGACTTGGGTGAGAACCCAATTGATATGACCTTATATCTCAAGAACCCAGTAAGTGATCCCGATCTTAAAGCAGAGCTTATGGCGCAGTTTAACCTAGCTAGTTTATCGGATTTCTACCCAATGGAAGAGGAGTACAATGGTTCTGTAACGGCCAACATCAAGCTAGCTGGAAAAGTTTCTGCTCTTGAGGAGGAGCGCTATGAGGACTTCGGGGCGGAGGGGAAGCTCATTCTTCTCGGAATGGATTACAAAGACAGCAGTTTGCCGTACACTGTTGAAATCAAACGATTGTACTTAGACTTTGCTCCAGAGTATTTGGACATGACTGCCTTTGAAGTGCAACTGGGAACCACAGATATTTCAGCGCAGGGTAAGGTGAAGGACTTTCTTCCTTACTATTTTCATGATTCCACCCTTTCAGGCAGTCTAGCTCTACAATCTAAATTCATGGATGTAGATGCTTTGATGGGGCCTGAAGATCCTGCAGATACCATGGCGGTCGAAGAGGAATACACCATCATTGAAGTTCCTAAGAACATTGATTTTGATCTGAGTTGCAACCTCAAGGAAGTTTTGTACGACAGCATGAACATGTCGAACATGATGGGGAGAGTTCTCATTGCTGAAGCGGTCGTCGATATGCGCAATTTAAGTTTCGATATGATGAAAGGTGGAATCGTTCTCAACGGTTCTTATGGAACTCAAAATCCTAAAGTGCCAAAAGTCGACTTCGGAATGGTAATTAAAGATTGGGATTTACCCATGACCTTCGAAACCTTCAACTCCGTACAAAAGATGGCTCCGATCGCCGAAAGTGCAAGGGGCTCATTTTCGACCACTTTGGATTTTGCCTGTGAGCTGGACAGTATTATGGAACCCATATATCCAAGCATTAATGGAGGTGGTAAGCTCAAGACGAGCAATGTTGTTGTCGATGGTTCGAATGCTTTGAAAAAGGCCGCTGAGGTTCTGAAAAACGACGATTTTGCTAAAATGAAGCTCGATGACGTCGACATTACTTATGAGTTTAAGGATGGAAGAGTATACGTGAAACCCTTCGATATGAAGTGGGCAAATTCAAAAGCCAATGTTTCAGGATCTCATGGTTTTGATTTGACTATGGATTATCTCGTGAAAATGGAAGTGCCCTCAAAGATGCTAGGCGGAGCAGTAGCAAGTGCGACCGGCTTATTGGCTTCGAAAGCCAAGGATGCCGGGGTGAATTTGGGCACGGGGGAGACCATTAAACTCGACTTGAAAATTGAAGGCACCACAGAAGATCCCAAAATGCGACCAGTTTTTGCGACGAGTGAAGCTGGAGCTTCTTTGAAAAATCAGGCGAAAGAGGAATTGAACAAGGCCAAAGATGAGCTAGAAAAAAAGGCAAGGGAAGAAGCCGAAAAACTCAAAAAGGAAGCTGAAGAAAAGGCCCGGAAGGAGGCAGAACGTCTTAAGAAAGAAGCTGAGGCCAAAGTGCAGCAGGAAGCAGATCGTTTAAAGAAAGAGGCTGAAGAAAAAGCCAAAGCCGAAGCCGAGAAAGCAAAGCAAGAAGCGGAACAAAAGTTGAAAGAGAAAGGGACGGAAGAGCTTAAAAAACTTTGGAAACGATAGGATTACTCAAAACATCTTCGCTCAAGCAGAGCCTTACTCTTCTGCTCGTCGCTGCTTTTGTTCCTCTTCTGGCATTCAATCAAGAAAATTGCGACGAGGACGTATCGCCGAAGGCAATTAAATTTTTTGAAAAAGGAGTTGGGCTTCAGCGTTCCTCCGACAAGAAGGAATTTTTTCAGAAGGCACTCGACCTAGAAGAAGACTACGTGGCCGCCAACTATGAAATGGCATTGCTGAGCCTAAAAAGTGCTAGTGCACGTAAAGCAGGTTTTGATCGTGTGGCCAATTATTTCAAGAAGGTCGTCGAACTGTGCCCTAATTACCACGTCGACCCTTACTACTACTTAGGTGAAATCCACCTTGGCAAGCGCGAGTTTAAAATTGCCCAGGTTTATTATCAGGCTTTCCTTGACTTTAGCTCAGACGATGAAAAAGCGTATCCTGAAGATTTTGACGAGAAACTTGAGCGAATTCACGACAACAAGGAGTACGTGGACTTTTACGTTGATCAATACGAGAACCCAGTTCCCTTCGATCCCCATATCGTAAACCGTGTTTCTACCGAAGCCAACGAGTACTTGCCACTCCTCTCGCCCGACAATACATTTATGTTGTACACGCGCCAAACTGTAGACAAGAGTCTTGCGAAAGATCGAATGTTTCAAAGCGATAAAGTGAGTTACATCGAGCGTTTTGTGAAATCGAATCGAATTTCGAATGGTTATGATGGAGGAACTCCATTGCCGGAGCCATTCAATGAAAGCGATGCGGTGAATTATGGTGGGGCAACAGTTTCGCTCGACAATCGAAATATGATTTTCACACGATGCGACAATAAATTCGATGGCACCTCTCAAATGATGCGCAAGTATTGCGACCTATACTATACCCACTATGCTTTTGGCTTGAACCCATACAATGGCCGAGAAGAATGGCATTGGACAGAGCCCGAAAATTTAGGGCCAAATGTCAATACAGAAGATGGTTGGGAATCGCAACCCTCTCTTTCGGCAGATGGCAAGACGCTTTTTTTCGCCACCGCTCGAGCGGATTCGGAAGGCATTGACATCTTCGTTACCCACAAACAAAAAGATGGCAAATGGGGGAAGGCGGAAAGCATCAGTGAGTCTATAAACACAGGTCTCAACGACAAATCGCCCTTCATGCACTCCGATTCTCGCACCCTCTATTTTTCTTCTCAGGGACATTTAGGACATGGAGGCTACGACATCTTCTACACCAAGCATGACGACAAATGGAATTGGTCGGAACCAGTCAATATTGGTTTTCCTATAAATACTGATGAGGATGAGCACGGTTTCATCGTTTCCACAGATGGAAAAACAGTTTATTATGCTTCAGGGAAATTTGAAGGAAACAAAACGGCGCTGAACATACTCAGCTTCGATCTGTACGAGGAAGCTCGTCCGGATAAGGTTGTTCTTGTAACAGGAACTCTGGAGAACAAGGATCATAAACCCATTCGGGATGCGATGGTGGAGTTGAAGAGTACAAAATCACAGCACGTAAATCAGTTCGAAGTGGACAGTACGGATGGACATTACGCTGCCATCATTACTGTGGATGATGACGAGGAGGAAGTGGTGATGAATGTAAAAGGTAAGGATGTTGGGTTTCAGTCGAAGTTGCTGAAGGTTAAAGATGAGAGCGTTCAAGAAATGAACATGGAAACCGAAGAGCTCAAGGTGGGTTCAAGCTATAAGATCAACGATATTTTTTATGAAACCAGCTCGGCCGAAATTTCCACTTCTTCAAAAAAGATCTTGGATGAATTTGCCTTGTACTTGATTGAACAGGAGAATATGAAAATCGCCATTCATGGTCATACCGATGACATTGGGAAACTCCAATCCAATATGTCCTTGAGTGCCGATCGGGCTTATTCGGTTATGGCTTATTTGCAGTCGAAAGGTGTCCCGGCGGAGCGCCTTAGTTTTAAAGGTTACGGACCGACAAAACCACTTACTTCAAATTCAAGCGAAGAGGGAAGAGCGATGAATCGACGAACGGAATTTAAAATCATCTCATTTTAACTATAAGCATCCTACTTTTGCAAAAACAAGCAACAATTATGAAAAGAGTAATTCTTCTAAGTGCCACAGCATTATTTCTTGCATCATGTGGAAATCAAAATTCAGAGCAACCGAGTGAAGAGCCAACACAGGACACTTCTAATGCCGACGAAATGGTTGAAGCCGCGCCTAAGATGGTAGGGGATTACACCGTTTACGGTGAAGAGATTACAGCTGAAGGAGCCCTAAGTCCAGAAGAGTTTTTAGCCGCATTAACTGAAGTGGATACGCTTCGAGCGAAGATGAAGTCTTCCGTAAATGCAGCTTGTAAGAAAAAAGGCTGCTGGATGAAAGTAGATATGGCAGATGCGAACGATATGCGCGTTCGTTTTAAGGACTATGGATTTTTCGTCCCACTTGACTCTGAAGGCAGCGAAGCAATCATCGAAGGAATTGCATACAAGGATACTGTAGCAGTTGATGAATTACGTCATTATGCCGAAGATGCTGGTAAAACAGAAGAAGAAATTGCTGCCATCACCGAACCTGAAATCAACGTTAGCTTTCTGGCAAAGGGTGTTTTACTCAAGTAGTTTTACCTATTGTAAGGCTGGGGTGAACACTTTAGGCGCTTTGTACGTAAAGTTGATTGAAAATTCATGTTTATGAGAAAAGTTAGCATAGTTGCAATTTCCTTATTCTTTTTGACTTCTTGCGAAACTGCGCAGTTGAACAGAGAGACCGTCACTGCTGAAGAAAACTCGGTTGCTGAAAGTCTGTTCGAAGACATTCAGCTGAGTGTAGACGACAATGCTAAGGCTCTAAACGACACAAGTGCCGTTGACTCCAATGGAGTGGTCATCAAGGGCGACAGTCTTTGTCCATGTGTGGAATGGACCCCAAATTGGGTTGGTTTGAGCAATTTCTTGAAATTCCCGAAAACCATTACAATTGACTTTGGCGAGGATGGCTGCGAAGGACAAGACGGACGTATTCGTCGTGGAATTGTCACTGGTACTTTCAGCAATTGGCCTTGGGTGCGCAACGCACGTTTGGACATCGTTCCTGAGAAATATTTTGTGGACGACTATAAAGTAGAAGGTACTAAGAGCATTACCTACAGAGGGGAGAATCTTTCTGGAAACCGAAATTGGGACATTTCAGTTGTAGATGGTGTAATTACAACGCCAGACGGTGAGACCATTTTATGGGAGTCTGAGCGAAACAATGAATTGATTTCAGGCGCCAACGATTGGGATCCATGGAACAATGTTTATTCCATCACCGGAATGGCGAATGGAACCAACACTTCAGGTAGAGATTACACTGCTGAAATCATAAAAGCACTCATCGTGAAAATTGGTTGTCTATATGTGACAGAAGGGGTCTTGGAGATTCAGCCTGAAGACTTGAAAGTTCGATCGATTGACTATGGAGATGGCACTTGCGACAGAAAAGCGGAGGTCACCATCGGAAAAAGAACCTACGATGTAAACCTTTAGAGAGCTAGAGGAAGGAATTGAAAAACCCCGGTCAGACTATGTCTGCTGGGGTTTTTTATTATCACGACCTGATAACAACAACTAAACCTATCTTCCTGGTGCTGGGCGGTTTGCTGCTCCAGCTCCACCTTTGCGGTCTCTCATGTTCTTGAGAAGCTCACGCTTAAACTTTTCTTCTGCTCGGTAGTATTCAGCAGTTTTTCGAACTCCGATGGTCGAGATGTACTTCTCGTGGTATTCCTGCTCTAGAGTCAACATGGCTTTTTTCATTTCCATGCGGTTTTGCATGTTCATCGCCAATTGCTCGTCCGTTAATTCTTCAATGTTCTTGCTTTTGGCTCCACCTTCGCGTTTCTTCATCTCCTCCGCTTTGGCTTTCTTCTTTGCATCAAACTCGTTTACTACGGCCCAGAAGGCTTTAGAATCTGCCGACTCCAGCTTCAATTCGTTGGTAATGAAGGCAACGCGTTGAGCTTCGATTTGCTCTTTTTTCTCTGTTTTTCTTTCCATTCGTTCCTGACGCATTGCATCATCTTGGGCGAAAGAGCCTCCAGCAAATAGAAGTACTGCGGCGGTAGTTAAAATTGAAATTTTCATGATTGTTTGTTTATAGTTCTTTAATGATTGTGTTTAGATCTAGATTTTCTTGAATGAGGTAATCAATGGTTGCGTCAGACTCAGTCAATTCAACATAGTCGACGTACGATTCTTCGACAAATGCTAAATCAGTTCTGGCCATTAAATATTCAACAACCACGTCATTGTCAAGGTTTTCAATTAAAGCTTCTTCACTTGGCTTCACCAAAAAGGCAATTAAAGCGAGGAAGCTCAAAGCGAATACAAACCTTGGCACTCTTAAAGGAAATCTGCGAATTGCTGGCTTCTGTAAACGCTCTTGAACTTTTCCTGGAAGCTCCTCAAAGTAGCTCTCCGGAGTTCCGAAGTGTTTGGTGAAATCTGCTTTTCTCTTGTGATCCATAGTTCTTAGACTGCAGTTTCAACAAAAGGTTTAATCGTCGACTAAAAAATCTTTCAATTTTTTCTGGGCGAGGTGGTAATTGGACTTCACGCCTCCTTCTGAAAGGCTCAGTATATCTGCGATTTCTGTGAATTTTAAATCTTCATAATAGCGCATTTGGAACACTATTCTTTGTTTTTCAGGAAGACTTAAAAGCGCTTTTTGAAACTTCTTTTCCGCCTCGTCGCCATCAAAATAGGAGTCTGCTTCAAGGATTTCCTCAAGATTCTTCTCTACATCGATGAGAGGAATGAAGAAGAAGCGTCTTTTCTTTTTTAGGAAATCGAGGCACTTATTTGTGGCAATGCGAATGAGCCAAGTAGACAATTGACTGCGTTCTTCGAAGGTGTGGATCTTCTGCCAGCTTTGAATGAAAGTTTCTTGAAGGAGGTCGTCGGCGTCTTCATGACTCAAAACGATGCGGCGAATGTGCCAGTAAAGCCGTTCTTGAAACTTGCGACAGAGAAGGTTGAAATAATAGTTCTTCGACTCAGGATTCCTCAAGCCTTCGAGCAATTCCTGATCCGAGAGGTGCTCCATCTAAGCGGGATGACGTTTGCTGATCACCTTTTGAGCTGCTTCAACAATGTGCTCATTTGAAAGACCATACTTTACAAGTAATTGCTCTGGAGTTCCACTTTCACCAAACACATCCTTAACGCCTACAAACTCAATGGGAGAAGGCGCGTTGCTCGCGAGAACTTGGGCGACACGCGAGCCCAATCCACCAATGATTTGATGTTCTTCAGCCACCACACAAGCTCCAGTCTTGCGAACGGATTTCAGAATGGCTTCTTCGTCCAAAGGTTTGATCGTGTGAATGTTGATCACCTCGGCGTCGATTCCAATTTTTTCAAGTTCTGCAGCGGCTTCCAAAGACTTCCATACGAGGTGGCCAGTAGCAATGATGCTCAAGTCTTTTCCTTCTTTTAGAACATCTGCTTTACCAATCTTAAACTCTGCGTTGGCAGGGGTGAAGTTTGGAACTTTTGGTCTTCCAAAGCGGAGATACACAGGGCCATCCATTTCTGCGATGGCTAAAGTCGCTGCTTTGGTTTGGTTGTAATCTGCTGGGCAAATCACGGTCATGTTTGGTAACATCTGCATCATTCCGATGTCTTCCAATATTTGGTGCGTCGCTCCATCTTCTCCTAGAGTAAGTCCTGCGTGTGAAGCGCAGATTTTTACGTTTTTGTCGGAATAAGCAATGCTCTGACGAATTTGGTCGTAGACACGTCCAGTACTGAAGTTCGCAAAGGTTCCTGTGAATGGAATTTTACCACCAATGGCGAGTCCGGCAGCAACGCCCATCATATTCGCTTCTGCGATTCCACATTGAATGAAGCGCTCTGGCCATCGGTCTGCAAAGTCGTTCATTTTCAATGAACCGGTAAGGTCGGCGCAAAGCGCAACCACATTTTTGTTTTTTTCTCCGAGTTCACTGAGTCCATCTCCGAAGCCGGAGCGTGTGTCTTTGTTTCCTTGATTTTCGAAATAGGCCATACTAGAAATTGATTGAGGTCGAAGCTCCCGATTTGATGATGAATTCTTTTTCTTGCGTGAAGACCACACCTTTTGCTCCCGTCGGACGAAATACTGCTCGATATTTTCCGGGTTGAAGTGAAATGGTTTCCTTGGTTGACTTTGGATTAAGCTCAATGACTTTCTCCAAACTGTTCTTTCTTTCTACTTGAATCATGCACGGACCAGAACCGCTGTGAGAAATGGTGACCTGTCCGGGTTTTGGAATTTCCACATTCGTGGTATGGCTTTGCGAAACCGCCACTTTATTGAGGTAAATTCTAGGAAGAGAAAGAACTTCAATATCGTAGAAGCCTGTGAGATACTTCACGCTCTCATTGATGCGTTGGACGTACAGCGTCGAGGAGTCTTGATGTTCACGAACAATTGACTGGAAGCTCACGCGGTCGCGGTAATCTCCTGAGCGAATCTCCAGAGTTCCTTGTGGAGCATCGACGCCAATCACATTGTGTTTTCCTGGAATCAACTGAAAACTGTCGAGCCTCACTTCTGGAATGGTATGCACTGTCATTTGGTATTGAAGAACTGGGTCGAGGGTTAAAGTGTCGGGCTGACCTTTAGCATTCATGGTATGCATGAAATTTTCGGCAATTTTTTTCGCCTTGCGGTCGTAAAGGGTGATTGCAACATCCGTTTCCGAGGGATTGCCGCTTTCGTCGACCAAGTTGATTTGAGCGGTGGTGGAGTTGAGGGCTTGCGAGATCACAACACCCAAAACCTTCTTGAAAGTGTTTTCATCCGAAGCGTCGTAGAAGTTCCCCATGCATTCGAAGCTTTCGCGGAAATCCAAATCAAGTCCGATTCCAATCACGAAGGGTTTTAATACAATGCCCTGATCTTGCAGCATCATCGACACGGCACATGGGTCGCCGCCACATTCTTCGATTCCATCCGTAATCATGATGATGATGTTTCGACAGTTGGCGCAGAAAGTGAAATCCTCACCAGCTTTTTCCAAAGTCATCGCAATGGGAGTGGTTCCTTTCGGGACGATCTTTCTCAAGCGGGCTTTGATGCGTTCCGCATTGTTTGCTCCGAAAGGCACCTCCAATTTGGTGTCGTTGCAATCTTGCCCCATTCGGTAGTACTTCTGATGGCCGTATACGCGCAGAGCCAACTCAAGATTTTCTTCATCTCTCAAACTGTCCATGGCTTGCGATAACAGGCGCTGGGCGACCTCATTCTTGTTGGTCGTCTGCCACTTTCCATTCATGCTGTTCGAAGCATCAAAAATGAAAAGGATTCGGGTTTTTGGTTCTTGGGTCTTTGTCCCGTATTGGGCTGAAAGGCGCGTTGAATTCGCCAGAAAGGCTAACAGTAGAAATAATGTGATTCGATTAAAACTCATCCTCATTTTTCAATCAGAAATCAAATACCTCGCCAAGGCAAATGCTAATAGTCTTGGTAGGTCTCTTCCAGTTGCCCTAAAGCATTCGCCAGTTGCTCATCGTTTGGAGGAATCCCGTGCCATTTGTGTGAACCCATCATAAAGTCAACTCCTTGACCCATTTCTGTTTTCATTAGGATGACGATTGGCTTCCCTTGTCCTGATTTTGACTTCGCTTCTTTCAAGGTGGCAACAACATTTTCTATGTTGGCTCCATCCATATGCATCACGTCCCAATTGAAGGATTTGAATTTATCCTCTAGGCTGTCGATGTTCATGGTTTCATCTACATCGCCGTCGATCTGACGGTTGTTGCAATCGATTGTGGAGATGAGGTTGTCGACCTTATGAAATGCTGCCGCCATGGCCGCTTCCCAAATCTGACCTTCTTGCATTTCGCCATCACCATGAAGAGTGTACACGATGCGGTCGTCGCCGTCGAGTTTCTTTGCCATTGCAGCACCGATGGCTACGCTCATTCCTTGTCCGAGAGAACCTGAGGCCACTCGAATTCCTGGAAGACCTTCTTCTGTAGCCGGGTGTCCTTGCAATCTTGAATTTAAGATTCGGAAGGTGTTGAGCTCTTCGCGCTCAAAAAATCCGGCGAAGGATAAGGTTGAATACCAGACGGGAGAAATGTGTCCGTTTGAAAGAAAGAAAAGGTCTTCATTTTTTCCTTCCATGCTGAAATTCTTCGCATCGTACTTCATGATTTCGAAGTAGAGTGCTACGAAATATTCTACAGCTCCTAAGGAACCACCAGGGTGCCCAGATTGTACTCTGTGAACCATTCGTACAATGTCTCTTCTGACTTGGCTGCAGATGGCCTTCATTTCTTGGATTTCCGCCATGGATGGGGGGTTTGGTTTCGTTGACGAAATTATGTTTTTTGCCTCCGGACAACTTGTTCGTGTTGAAAACTTTGAAAACTTTTGAATCCCGCATTATCTCTTATTTTCGCGGCTCATTAAACGCATCCATTATGGCCCTGAAATGTGGCATCGTCGGACTTCCCAATGTTGGAAAATCCACCCTCTTCAACTGCTTGTCTAACGCCAAGGCGCAATCGGCGAATTTTCCTTTTTGCACCATCGAGCCCAATGTAGGTGTAATCAACGTTCCTGATGAGCGTTTGAATAAGCTGTCGGAGCTTGTAAATCCGCAGAAAGTTCAAGCCGCGACCGTCGAAATCGTTGACATAGCCGGATTGGTGAAAGGAGCTTCGCAAGGCGAAGGTTTGGGAAATCAGTTCTTAGGGAACATTCGAGAGTGTCATGCCATTTTGCATGTCTTGCGGTGTTTCGACGACGACAACATCGTTCACGTCGACGGTTCAGTTGATCCCATTCGCGACAAGGAGGTCATCGATTATGAGCTTCAGATTAAAGATTTGGAAACGGTTGACAAGGCAATCGAGAAGATTCAACGTCAAGTTAAGATTGGAGATAAAGAAGCGGCAAAAGAGTATGAACTTCTTAAAACCTACAAGGAAACATTAGAAGCTGGAAAGGCTGCACGCTCAGTACAGCTTGAAGAGAAGAATCGTGAAATCGGGGAAAACCTCTTCTTACTCACAAACAAACCAATATTGTACGTCTGTAATGTTGACGAAGGTTCCGTGCAAAATGGGAACAAACATGTTGAGTGTGTCAAGGAAATGGTCGCCGCAGAAAATGCTGAAGTCATTGTGGTTGGAGCGGGCATCGAGTCTGAAATCACCGAATTGACCGACCCTGATGAGCGTGAGATGTTTTTGGGTGAATTGGGACTAGAGGAGCCAGGAGTAAACCGACTTATACGTCAAGCCTATAGTTTGCTGGATCTGCGCACCTATTTCACTGCAGGTGAAAAGGAAGTTCGGGCTTGGACGATCCATGCTGGAGATACTGCCCCACAAGCTGCTGGAGTCATTCATACCGATTTCGAGAAGGGCTTCATTAGAGCTGAAGTCATTGCTTACAACGACTATGTCTCTCTCGGTTCTGAGAATGCTGTGAAAGAAGCTGGTAAACTAAAAGTAGAAGGCAAGGAGTACGAAGTGCAAGACGGAGATGTGATGCACTTTAGGTTTAATGTGTAGCCTGCTTCATTCTTTTCTTGGTCAACAATTCTAGTCCTGGGTAGTTTAGATTGCAATACCATTAAAAAGAATTCGTTCAAGAGCCTATGTTCAGATTTACCCTAATTATCACCCTTTTGAGCTTTGCTTCCTGCAACAAAGCCCCCGAACCACTGACCAATTGTGGTGACACCCAGGGTTACTGCCTAGAATGTGCCGACGAATTGGGGACAAGTTCGTCCAGAGGATTGCTTTTCAGCGACAACAGTTTGGTGTTATCTGGCTCCGCTTCCAAGGGTGCCGGCAGTGCCGACCAAGGCTTTATCCTGAAGTATGATTTTACTACCGACCTCCGCTGGAAGGAGAGCATCGATGCAGAGGGCGATGAAGACGTATATGATTTTGCCGAAGACGACCGATATTGGTATCTCGCTGGTGGTGAACAGTTGCGCATTGATTTTTTCTACGGTTTTGTCTACCGCATCGAGAAGACTTCATTTGACATTACGAAGGAGTTTTTCAGTGGGGAAGGAGAAGCGCAATTCAACGCTGTATTACCTACCGAAGACGGTTTCTATGCCGCTGGTTGGAGTAGGGGACTGGGTGAAAATCGAGATCTCTTTCTCAAAAAAGTGAGTGCTTCCGGAGAGGAACTTCTTGAAGAATATGTAGGAGGCTCAGAAGTCGAAAGTGCTGTTGATTTGGTTGCTGTAGGGAACGATTTGTACGTCTTGGGTTTTACCTACAGCTTCGGTGAAGGCGGTCGGGAATACTACCTTTTAAAATACACCAACGATGAATTGGTTTGGGCGAAAACTTATGGCTCACCGGCCTATGAAGAACCCCAAAACATCATCGCTACCAGTGATGGAAATCTGCTCATAGCGGGACATTCAACTGAATTTGATGCCGATCACGATGCACATTGTTTGAAGTTGGATTTGGAGGGAAATGTGATTTGGGAGAAGTGGATTGGAGGCGATCAGCACGATGGATGTGAGGGCTTGCTTGAAACAGGAGAGGGCAACTACATATTCGTCGCGCGTTCCGAGAGCTTTTCCGAAAAATCGGCGGTCTACTTATTTGAGCTCAACCCCAATGGAGACCTGTTAAGGGAGAAAGTGATTTCGAGCAGCGATTTAGTAGAAGCCTACGACATTGTGGAAGGTCCTTTTCAATATCACCTCTCTGGGCGGAAGATCGTCGATGGCGAGGATCGAACCATGGTTCTGCATTTGAATAAGGATTTTTAAGGATGTGGAAATGTGAAAATGTGAAAATGTGAAAATGTGAGAATGTGAAGATGTGGAAATGTGAAGATGTGCAAATGTGAAGATGGGGAGATGTGAAAATGTGCGAATTTGGAAATGTGAGAATGAGGAAATTTGCAACCTAAAACCCTTAATTAGGGATTACATATCTCGGGCCCTAATCCCAAATCCAATTTTACTCTTGCTTCAATCTTATATCTCAAATGCCCTTTGAGTGACTGAGTTCATCGAAGTCCGGGTAAATTAATGCCCTTCGACAAGCTCAGGGTGACTGAGGTTTAATGGTGGACTATGAGTGCTGACCTAAGTATGGTTTAGAGTAGAACCAAACACATCTCTTGCCCATATCCCAAATCCAATTTTACTCTTGCTTCAATCTTATATCTAAACTGAGTATAGAGCATTGAAATGTGCGAATGTGGGAATGTGGAAATGTGAAGATGCGGGAATGAGGAAATTTGTCACCTGTAACCTGTAACCTGTAATTCGTACCCTGCCTGCCTGCCTGCCTGCCTGCCTGCCTGCCCGCCCGAAGCGCAGCGTAGGAGGGTAACCCTCCATCAATCGGATATGGGATTTGGGCAAGAGATATGTCGATGATCGATGACCGATTGTCAATTCCCAATTGTGAATGCTTGATTTTTCACTCATCACTCATCACTCATCACTCATCCGCACATAGTTGATATCTCTGTGGAAAAGCAAGTGTAAGTTTAGTGTCAAAGCAGCATTACTACAGCTATTTTAGAGCCCAAGTAGACTATGGAAGAAGTAACATACGACGAATCGAACATCCGCTCACTCGAGTGGCACGAACACGTTCGGCTTAGGCCGGGTATGTACATCGGGAAACTGGGTGATGGCTCGGCTCCCGACGATGGCATCTACATTTTACTGAAGGAAACCATCGACAATTGCATCGATGAATTTGTGATGGGAAATGGTAAAACCATCGACATTTCCATCAAGGATAAAACCGTAAAAATTCGCGACTATGGTCGGGGCATTCCACTAGGGAAGGTTGTCGATGTAGTCAGTAAGATGAATACGGGTGGTAAATACGACTCCAAAGCCTTCAAAAAGTCCGTTGGTTTGAACGGAGTTGGTTCGAAAGCTGTCAATGCACTCTCTGTGCTTTTTCGGGTAGAATCGATACGGGACGGCAAACTCAAGCGTGCCGAATTTGAGCGCGGAATCATCAAAGAAGATTTTCCGATTGAAGACTCGAGCGTTCGCAAGGGAACGCGCATCACCTTCACTCCAGACGAGACCATCTTCAAGAATTATAAATTCCGGGAAGAGTACATCGAACGGATGTTGTGGAATTATGCCTTTCTCAACACGGGTCTGAAGATCAACTTCAACAATCAAGAGTTTTATTCCGAGAAAGGACTTCACGACCTGCTCGACCAATACATTTCAGAAGAGCCGGTATATCCAATCATTCATCTTCATGGAGATGATATTGAAGTAGCGATCAGTCATACCAATGCCTACGGCGAAGAGTATTACTCATTTGTGAACGGCCAGCACACTACTCAAGGTGGAACGCACCAGGGTGCTTTTCGCGAAGCCTACGTGCGCGCGATTCGGGATTTCTACGGAAAGAATTATGAAGCTGTAGATATACGCGGCGGAATCATTGCTGCAGTCTCAGTGAAAGTAATGGAGCCCGTTTTTGAATCGCAAACAAAAACGAAACTTGGCTCGAACGAGATAGAACCTGGTGGTACCTCCATGCGTGCTTTTGTGAACGACTTCATGTCCAAGGCATTGGACGACTATCTGCACAGGAATCAGGCCGTTGCTGATGCGCTTCAAAAGAAAATTTTACGCGCAGAGAAAGAGCGAAAAGAGCTTTCAGGGATCAAGAAGTTGGCGCGGAAACGAGCCAAGGAAGTGAGCTTGCACAATAAGAAACTGCGCGATTGCCGAGTTCATTTGAATACGCCCAAGGATGATGAGCGTAAGTTGGCCTCAACTCTTTTCATCACAGAGGGCGATTCTGCTTCGGGTTCAATCACCAAGGCACGAGATGTGAACACTCAAGCGGTGTTCAGTTTGAAGGGAAAGCCTTTGAACTGCTTTGGTCTTACCAAGAAAATCGTTTACGAAAATGAGGAGTTCAACCTGCTTCAGGCAGCACTCAACATTGAAGACGGTTTGGACGACTTGCGCTACAACAACATTGTACTCGCAACTGATGCCGATGTGGATGGTATGCACATTCGGCTTCTGCTCATCACTTTCTTCTTGCAGTTCTTCCCAGACTTGGTAAAGAATGGTCACCTCTATGTATTGGAGACGCCACTCTTTCGGGTTCGAAACAAAAAAGAAACACGCTACTGTTACTCAGATGAGGAGCGCCAGAAAGCCATGAACGACTTGGGTAAGAATCCTGAGATTACACGATTTAAGGGATTGGGTGAGATTTCTCCAGATGAGTTTAAACACTTCATTGGTGCCGACATTCGATTGAGTCCGGTGCTGGTAGGAAAAGATTCTCCAATTCACAAGATGCTTGAGTTCTACATGGGTAAAAACACCCCCGATCGTCAGCAGTTTATCATCAACAATTTGAAGGTCGAGAAAGACCTCATAGAGGAAGAAGCAGCATAAAGTGGCCGACGAAAAAGACGATATCGAAGAACGCGACGAAGAGTTCGACTCCGGTGATGAAGGAGAACAGGACCTCCAGTCCGTCATAAAAGTTTCTGGCATGTACGAGGACTGGTTCCTCGATTATGCTTCCTACGTTATTCTTGAAAGAGCCGTTCCGCACATCAACGATGGATTAAAGCCTGTTCAGCGACGTATTCTTCATTCCTTAAAGGAACTCGACGACGGACGATACAACAAGGTGGCTAACGTGGTTGGGAATACCATGAAGTATCACCCACACGGAGATGCTTCTATTGCAGATGCCATGGTGGCTATTGGTCAGAAGGATATTCTGATTGATCCTCAAGGGAACTGGGGAAATGTATTTACTGGTGACCGTGCGGCGGCTTCTAGGTACATTGAAGCGCGGTTGACCAAGTTTGCTCTGGAGGTTGTTTTCAATAGAAAGACGACCGAGTGGCAAGCCTCTTACGACGGGCGAAACAAGGAGCCGGTTACACTACCTGTGAAGTTTCCATTGCTTCTTGCTCAAGGGGTTGAAGGAATTGCCGTTGGATTATCCTGCAAGCTTCTGCCACACAACTTTTTGGAGCTCATTGATGCTTCCATCAAACACCTTCAAGGAAAAGGATTTAAAATCTACCCAGACTTCCCAACTGGCGGGATGGTGGATGTCTCGAACTACAACGAAGGCCAACGAGGTGGAAAGATTCGTGTTCGTGCGAAAATTCAGATGGTTGACAAGAGCAACCTCTGCATAACAGATGTGCCTTTTGGGGTGAACACGACTTCGCTCATTGATTCCATCATTAAAGCGAACGATAAGGGCAAGATCAAGATCAAGAAGATTGAGGACAACACTGCGGAGTTTGTTGAAATCAACATCCAGTTGGCCACGGGGATTTCACCTGATAAAACGATCGATGCGCTCTATGCCTTTACCAGTTGTGAGATTTCAGTTTCTCCGAATGCTGTGGTCATCGAGAACGATAAGCCTCAGTTTCTGTCGGTTCATGAAATACTAAGAAGGAGTACAGATCGAACGAAGGACTTGCTCAAGATGGAACTTGAGATTCGTAAGTCTGAATTAGAAGAGCAATGGCATTTTGCTTCTCTCGAGAAAATCTTCATCGAGAAGCGAATCTACCGCGATATCGAAGAGGCAGAGACTTGGGAAGAGATCATTTCCAACATTCACAAAGGCCTCAAGCCACACATCAAACACCTCATTCGTGAAGTGACAGACGAAGATGTGGCGCGATTGACTGAGATCAAAATCAAGCGAATTTCGAAGTTCGATAGTCTGAAAGCCGATGATTTCATCACCAAGCTGGAAGAGCAAATTGAGGAGGTGAAGCATCATTTAGCTCACCTCACGGAATTTGCCATCGATTACTTCAAGAACCTAAAGAAGAACTACGGCGAAGGAAGAGAACGTAAGACGGAGATTAAGTCTTTTGAGGTTATTGAGCGGGCTAAGGTCGCCACTGCGAATGTGAAGTTGTACGCAGACTATAAGGAGGGTTTCATTGGCCATGGAATGAAGCGGGGAGAGGGAGAGTTTGTAGCCAACTGTTCCGATTTAGATGACATTATTGTGATACGCCGCGACGGTATGCTGATTGTGACGCGCATTGCAGACAAGAACTTCGTTGGTAAAGACATTCTTTATGTGAATGTGTGGAAGAAGGGCGATGAGCGTACTGTGTACAACCTCATCTATCAAGAAAGTCCGGGTGGACGATCTATGGTTAAGCGGTTCCCTGTTACAGGAGTTACACGAGATAAAGAGTATTCATTAGTAGGGAACAACCCTAAAGGGAAAATCACCTACCTCACGGCAAATCCGAATGGTGAGGCGGAAGTGATCCGCGTCATTCTTCGTCAGAAACCAAAACTCAAGAACTTAAAGTTCGACTTCGATTTTGCTGAATTGGACATCAAAGGTCGTGGAGTAAAAGGCAACATCCTTTCCAAGCATACGGTTCAAAAAATTGAATTGAAGGAGAGTGGTGTAAGTACGCTTGCGGCCCGTAAAATTTGGTTCGATGATATCGTCATGCGCCTCAATGGCGACGGAAGAGGTGAATTGCTAGGGCAGTTCAGTGGGGAGGAGAAAATTGTGACGGCTCACCCCGACGGCAGTTACAGATTGTCTCCTTTCTCACTCTCAACTCGTTTCGATGAAGAATTCATCTCGATTGAAAAGTACGATCCAGAGCGCGTGTACACCATGGTGTATTGGGATGGAGATAAGGAGCAGTTCAACATAAAGCGATTTAACCTCGAGCCCACGGAAAAGAAGCAAAGTCTGATCAGCGAACATGAGAATTCGCATATGGAGCTTTGGACGTCTGACCCTGAACCAAAGCTTATTTTGAAATTCGATAAGCGTAGCAACGATCGGCCAGATGAGGAGATTGAAGTGAAGAATTTCATTTCTGTAAAAGGCATGAAAGCCTTGGGCAATCGCCTTACAACATACAAGGTCAAAACAATTGAGCTTATAGAGTCTATTCAAGCTAAAGTTGAAGAGGAGTCTGAATCTGAAAAATCAGTTGAAGTAGAAAAGAAGACTGAAGAAGTTGAAGTGAAGTCTTCTAAGCCTGAGGCGAAGAAAGAGGCAGTAGTAGAGCCTGAAAAGGAAGAGAAGCCAAAAGAAGAAAAGAAAGCAAAAGAAGAAAAGAAAGCTGTGGCTCAGAAGGAGGCCGCTCCATCCGTTGAGGCGAAAGTCGAGAAAAAGGCAGAGGTAGAGGTAGAGGTAGAGGTAGAGAAAGAAACTCCCAAGCCAAAGAAAGAAGAGCCGAAGCCTGCCGCCAAAGAAGTGGAGAAGCCTAAAAAGGAAGGGCCGAAACCCGCTGCGAAAGAAGCGAATACGTCTAAAGAGGAAGACTCGAACAAAGAAGTCGACCCAAACCAGGAATCCTTCTCTGCAGGTAACCAGATTACCTTGGATCTATAGACCTTCGGGATCAGTTGTGCAGCTTTTCGTAGAGCACACTTGAATTGTCACCAAAAGACTGTATTCTTTTAAATCCAGCTGGAACAGAATCGTTTCCCAGCGCATAGATGTAGTCTGAATTACTTGAGATTCCGCTCTTATCCGTCTTAGTGAGCTTGAGGTTCTTAGTCTCAATGTAGTAGTTTAGACTAGGACTGAAGAGCCAATTGCAGCTCAATGAAGCTGGAGTCTCACGATTCAGGGTTTTCCGCTTAAGCTCCTCGATTGCGTCGGAAGTGAAAGCATCGTAATTCCAATCGCTGCTGTACGACACGTTTGAGCCTACTAGAAAATTGACCGAGCTAAGGCACAGTAGGCAAAGAGTTAAAACCCATAAAAAAGTCTTTTTCCGGCTAGTGCCTAGTTCCATTCGAGCCATAAAATGCGCTAAGGTGAAACCGAGTAGTGGGATGAGGAACAAGGCAGTTCTCCCCACAGGGAACTTGGCTTCAAAGATCCAAAATTCAAGAAATAGCCCAAAGACAAGAACGGCCACCAAAGTGATCATTCGTCCAAATGGTGATGAGAGGTCTTTCTTGATGAATACCCAAATACTCATGACTACTGCTGATATTATTATCATCCATTTCAACCCTTGGGTGTAGGTGTTGGCGTTTTCTGAAAAACCATTTGAAGCTTGCACTAAGGAATGAACACTTCCTCTGAAGCTTTCGATGCCGTAATATAGTTCACCAAGGTTTTTTAGTTCAAGCAAACGGCTGACAGCGAGAACAACACATGTTAAGGAGGTAAGAAGGATGAGAACACTAATAAGTGAATTTGAGCTGCACATTGGATTTGAGCGGAGATCGACTAAGAATTTGGTACAGCTGATAAAAAGAAGGGCAATGACGAAATTGATCAGTCCGAAACTCGATGCCAATGAGAGCAAAGCGAAAAGCATTATTCGCGTATAAATCCGTGGATTCCAGTAGCTAGTGAAACTTGATTTCAAGAAGTAAAACATACTGGCAGTCATGAAGGCCAGTGCAAGTCCATAGCCTCGGGCTAAGGAAAAAAACTCGATCAAATAAGGATTCAAAAGGCAGATGGCAATGCCAATGAGGAAGGTCGCTCTGTTTTTGGTGAGCTGTAAAATTTTGAGGCAGAAAAAGCTGTAAAGGAGAAAGGATAAAACGTTTGGCAGACGCAGGGAAAGCTCAGAGTCGCCAAATGCCCTGGAAAAAATGGACATTAACTGCGTATTCAAAAGATGGTTGTTCGCTGTAAGAACCCAGTCTAGGTTTCCTTTTATAATAGTGAAGCTTAGGCTTTCATCGTGTGTAAATGAAAGAGTGGACGCTCGGTAAATCACATAAATGAGAAGTGAAGTGATTAAGAGTATCTCGGGAAGGAGTTTTGACAGGCGAGCTCTCATAGCGGGTTTCAAGTTAGGCCTTGAATTGCAGTGCGAACCATATCACGTCAAAACGAGCTTAGTTCAATTAGCGTAAGTCGATTTCATCAACCCCATCAGGAACTTTAAATTCAAACGTAGCATCTGTAATTGCCTTGTCTGGCGCGTAGTTTTTGAGCGTGTAGGTGTAGAGGTTTCCGTCCTTGGCCTTTACAATCATGGAGTGAACTCTATTGTCTGCCTTCATCACATTGAGTATGATGGTGTGGAAGTTCTTTTCACTAGGCTTCATGGGGTACAAGTAGATAGTGTGAACAAGATTACCTCCAATAGTTTGCTCCTTGTCGTACTTAAACTTAAAGCCGGTCTCGTAAATTGTGAAAATTTTAGAAGGGCTGAATGAGCCTTCTTCGTCTTCGTCTTGATTGCTTATTTGCACTTCTTCATCGTCGGGTAAATAGGTCCAAACTGTGGTTCCATTGCAGATAACTTCTTGGCCTGAAAGCTTCAGCTTGTACTTTGAACCCTTCACTAAAATGTTTCCGCTTTGAGTTTCGTCGATGCCAGCTGCTTGATTTTCCAATCGATATTCAAAATCAGCTGAAAGGCTTTTTAGAGCTTTCGTTTTGGCCGAAAGTTTATCTAAAACAGCTTTTGCTTTTGGGTCTTGTGGAGTGAGGTCATCCGTACTGGTTTGTCCGATGCTCACAAAGCTCAATGCAATGGCTAGAGCTAGGCTAAAGAATGTTTTCATATAATCTAATCTTAAGGTTCTTCTGACTGGCCTTTCAAAAGATGTTCCAAACTTAATTCATCTGGAAGTAACACCTGTCGAGCTTTGCTTCCCTCGAAGGGGCCGATGATTCCTGCCGCTTCAAGTTGATCTACAATTCGACCTGCTCTGTTGTATCCAAGTTTTAATTTTCGTTGCAGTAAGGAGGCGCTTCCTTGTTGGTGAATGACCACGATGCGCGCGGCATCTTCAAACAGAACATCTCTGTCCATCTCTTCTAAACTTCCTGGGCCATCGGAAGATTCGTCAACGTATTCAGGCAGTTGGAAAGCTTCGGGATAGGCGCGCTGGTCTCCAATGTAGTCAACAATTTTTTCTACTTCTGGAGTGTCTACAAATGCACACTGCAATCGGATAACATCGCTGCCTAAGGAAACGAGCATGTCTCCACGACCAATAAGTTGGTCTGCTCCACTCGTATCGAGAATGGTGCGCGAGTCAATTTTTGAAGTTACCCGAAAGGCGATTCGTGAAGGGAAGTTGGCTTTGATGATTCCAGTGATGATGTTTACCGAAGGTCTTTGGGTCGCAATGATGAGGTGTATCCCGATGGCACGAGCCAACTGAGCCAGTCGAGCAATTGGTGTCTCAACCTCTTTTCCAGCAGTCATGATGAGGTCAGCAAACTCATCTACTACCAGCACGATGTACGGTAGAAATTTATGGCCGTTTTCAGGGTTCAGCTTACGCTTCATAAACTTCGCATTGTACTCTACAATGTTCCGAGCCTGAGCGTTTTTGAGCAGCTCGTATCGCTGATCCATTTCAATACACAAAGAGTTTAGCGTATGAACTACTTTCTTGGTATCGGTGATGATGGCTTCTGCTTCGCCAGGAAGTTTGGCCAGATAGTGTCGTTCAATTTTGTTGAAGAGGGTGAGTTCCACTTTCTTCGGATCTACAAGAACAAATTTCACTTGAGAAGGGTGCTTCTTGTACAAAAGCGAAACGAGAATGGCGTTGAGGCCAACCGATTTTCCTTGACCTGTCGCACCGGCCATCAAGAGGTGAGGCATTTTAGCAAGGTCGCAGATGAAGGTTTCGTTTTGAATGGTTTTTCCAAGAGCTATTGGAAGTGCCATGTCTGTTTTTTGGAACCTGTCGGAGGCTATAACGGTTCGCATGCTCACCGTATCGGGGTTGAGGTTTGGTACTTCTATACCAATGGTTCCCTTTCCTGGAATTGGAGCTATGATTCGAATTCCCAGTGCTGAAAGACTAAGGGCGATGTCGTCTTCGAGGTTCTTGATTTTTGAAATTCGCACTCCGGGTGCTGGAACTATCTCATACAGGGTTACGGTTGGACCAATGGTTGCTTTGATCTTCGAAATTTCAATATTGTAGTTTCGAAGGGTGGTGACAATCTTGGTTTTGTTCTCTTCAAGCTCTTCCCTGTCAACCCGAACGGTTCCCTCACCATGCGGTTCGAGAAGGCTGACCGGAGGCATTTTGTATCCTACCAAGTCGAGGGTTGGATCATATTCTCCTTGTTCTTTAAGGAGCTTATCGATTTTACGCTGATCGAGTTCTTTTTCAGTTGGTCCAACAGCGTTGATGGCTAGTTCAAGATCTTCTTCTGATTCTTCCTCGACTACAGCTTCAGGTTCAGCTTCAGGAATTTCGATCTCCATTTCTTCCTCAGCAGCAACTGCCGGCTCTTTCTCCGGTTCATTGACCTCCATTTCCATCGAAGGCTCTTCCTTGGGCTCTGCAATCTCTTCGACTTCCAACTCCTCCGTTGAGGGAGTTTCCTCAACTTCAGCTTCTTCTTCGAGCACTGAATCCATGTTGGAGGCGTTTGCAACAAGTTCTTCCGCTTGAGACCAATCTTCTTCAGGTTTCTTTTCTTCTACTTCTGGCTTAATGTCTTCTATAGACATCAGTCCGTTGATCCAAATTCGAATGCGCTCGAATGGAATGTTGTATCGGAGAATGGCAAAAGCGAATAAGCTAAACATGAGCACCATTCCAGCCCCAATACCACCGAATGATGCTTCTAGCCAATTGTTTATATAATGGCCGAATTTCCCACCCAAATAGAGGTGATTTAGACTGAAGAGGTAGGCCAAACTAACAGAGATCCATACGAGGCTAAAGAGCATTAATTTCATGCTCGATAGAAGAGGGACGAGTTTGATTTTAAAACCTGCGTAGAGTCCGAGAAGGAATAAGAGTACAACAAACAGAAAAGCGGATACCCCGAAGCCGTTGTGGATTAATGCATGGGATGCAATCGCGCCAAATTTTCCCAACCAATTGTCAACTTGGATGTCGCTGTTCGCAAACAAATCGAACCAAGAGCCCATGAGAAGGTCCTGATCGTTCTGCCAGGTGAACAGGAAGGAGGTGAAGGAAACCAGCAGAAAAGCGGCAATGAGCAGGAAGCTTAATCCCGTGATGTTTCTAAAACGTTCGTTCTCAAGAAAAGCTGGTTTTGGTAGGCTCAGCTTCGCTCGTGGCTTCTTAGGCTTCTTCTTGGTATCCTTTTTTTCCTCGAGTTCTTCGGGGTCTATTTCTTCAATTAGTCGATTCTTCGCCAAAGCGCTTTTTCAAGTCTAGATAAGAATCAAAATTAAAGATCGAAATGCCCTTATTTATTGGGCCTCCGAGAGTTTTCAAAAGAATTATGAACAGCTAATCAAGGGCTTTAAAGGTCTTCCCAAGCTCTTGATTATAGGCGTCATTTTCGATGTAGATGTAGTCTTCGGGAATTTCGAATGCACTTTTCGAGACTTTTTCTTTACGTAATTCCTTCAATTTGAGGTGCATATGAATACCGCTTTTGAAAATATCATATTCTAAAAACAAACCTGGGTATTCGGCATAAGGGGTGTTCCAATTCAATCCGGGAACACGTACATCTTCGGTGTAGCAAATCTTCGTGTCCTCTATTTCTTTAAAAGTCAGTTTGCCAACGGAGCATTTTAGACCTGCAATGGAAGCGGTTTCATTCCCCAGTTCTAAAATCATCGCAGGCTCTTCAAGAACACTCGAAACAACCGCGTCGTGGTTGAATGCTGAAGCGTACTTAACGTTGATGAGTTTTAAAAATCCCGTGAGATTTTGGGCTTTAGTATCCATAATGTAACCCGTGTGGAAAAGGCCGATGCCAGCTTTGGTTTCAAAGCGAACCAGATTTTTCTTGACAGTGAGTACCATTCTTTTGGGTAAAAAAGGCTTAAGAAGGTGGTCGTCCGATATTTCCGGATAGCTTACTTCATATACAATAACACCTTCTCTAAGAATGCTTTGATCGAAGAATCGATTTTTCACCGTGTCTATGAGAAAAACGCCGGCAATAATTAGAATAGTGGACACTACAAGTGCCCATTGGACGTACCGGAAGCTGCTTTTTTTCGACAAGATTTTAAGCTCTCATAATCGCTGCGAAAATATAAGGACTAAGTCTGCATACATTAATAAATTTGCAAGCTTCCAAAATAGACGATGAAACGCATTCAATGTATAGTACAAGAGTCGGAGATTGGAGCTGGAACGAGAGGTTCTAGTTTAGGATTCGCTGCGATGAAGATTGCTAGCCTCAAAGCTGGTTCTAACTTTTTCGCAAAATACCCACAGGAGTTTCTTCCAAACCGCAACGATTTGTTGCTTAAGTACGACGACTCACCTTCTGCCAAGAACATTGAGGGGATGAAAGAAGTATACCAGACGATGGTTGACGGAGTTTCCTCAAGCATTGGAGCTGGAAATTTCCCGCTTCTAATCAGTGCTGATCACTGTTCAGCCGGCGGAACGATAGCGGGCATAAAAAAGGCCTTTCCGGAAAAAAGACTTGGCGTGGTGTGGGTAGACGCGCATGCTGACTTGCACACGCCATGGACAAGCCCAACGGGAAATATGCATGGAATGCCTTTGGCTACGGCCCTCTGCATTAACAATGAAAATCATGCTCGCCGCACGCCTGAAGAGGCCATCCGAAATTCTTGGGATGAACTCGTGAATCTTGCAGGATTGTGCCCGAAGGTCCTTCCGGAAGACATGCTCTTTTTTGCCGTGCGGGATACAGAAAGGCAAGAAGATGCTCTCATGACCGATATGAAAATGAGGAATTTTCGGGTTGAAGAACTTCGTGAAAGAGGATTCCAAAATTGCCTTGAAGAAGCTGCAGTGCGCTTCAATGATGTTGACATTATTTACCTCTCTTTTGACGTTGATTCGATGGATTGCGATTTGGTTTCCCATGGGACTGGAACCCCTGTACCCAATGGCTTAAGCCCAGATGAAGCCTCTCAAATTTTGAATTTTTTCGCTCGAGACGAGCGACTGGTTTGCATGGAAACTGTAGAGATAAATCCTACACTGGACGAAAAGAAAAACCTGATGGCTGAGACTGCCTTTGCAGTACTTGAAGATTTCACTACCGAATTGAACAAGCAATAGAATGGAAGAAGAATTAAGATCTGCTTTAGCTGAGAGCATCGAACGCTTGTATGGTGCTTTTGAGGGCGATCTGCAAATTCAAAAAACTCGAAAGGAGTTTGAAGGTGAATTTACGCTTGTTGTTTTTCCTCTTTTGCGAACTTCAAAGAAGAAGCCTGAGGAAACTGCCGAAGAAATCGGGAGAGATTTAGTCGAAAATTTTGAAGCTGCCGTTGCTTTTCAAGTAGTTAAGGGCTTCTTGAATATCAGTCTTTCAGATAAGCGTTGGCTCAAGTTTCTCAATGATTTGATGGGCGATCCAAGACATGGTCACAAGCCAAAAGACAACAGACAGATTATGGTGGAGTACTCTTCACCGAATACCAATAAGCCTTTGCATCTTGGTCACATTCGCAACAACTTGCTCGGTTACTCGGTAGCGCGTTTGTTGGAAGCTTCTGGGCGCAAGGTTGAAAAAGTTCAAATCATCAACGACCGCGGAATTCACATTTGTAAGTCTATGTTGGCTTGGCAGAAGTTCGGAGATGGTGAAACTCCAGAGTCATCTGGAATGAAGGGTGATCATTTAGTAGGTAAGTACTATGTGAGATTCGATCAAGAATACAAGAAGGAGATTTCTGTTCTGATTGCTGGAGGTACCGATGCCAAAGAGGCTGAAAAACAAGCTCCAATCCTGCTTGAGGCTCAGAGCATGCTTGTGAAGTGGGAGGCGAAGGACCCTGAAGTATATGCCCTCTGGGAGCGGATGAATTCATGGGTTTACACAGGTTTCGACGCGACCTACAAGCGTATGGGAGTCACCTTCGATCAGCTCTATTACGAGTCGGAGACTTATTTGGTAGGAAAAGAGAAAATTCAAGAAGGTTTAGATAAAGGAGTTTTCTTTAAAAAAGAGGATGGCTCCGTATGGATCGACCTCACCGAAGATGGATTGGACCAAAAGATCTTGTTGCGTTCTGATGGAACTGCTGTCTATATGACTCAAGACATCGGTACTGCAATTCTTCGATTTGAAGAATATCCTGAATTGAGTAAGTTGATTTACACCGTTGGAAATGAGCAGAATTATCATTTCAAAGTTCTTTTCTTGATTCTGAAAAAGCTTGGTTATGCTTGGGCTGAAGAATGCGAGCACCTGTCGTACGGAATGGTTACTCTTCCTGAGGGGAAAATGAAATCTCGAGAAGGCACGGTGGTAGACGCCGACGAATTGATGGCCGAGATGGTGCAAACTGCTCAAGAGAAAACGGAAGAATTGGGCAAGTTGGAAGGGATGGCGGTAGATGAAAAAGCTGACTTATACGAGCAGATCGGCTTAGCATCTTTAAAGTACTTCATCTTAAAGGTTGACCCGAAGAAGGAAATCATGTTCAACCCAGCGGAATCGATTGATTTTAATGGGAACACGGGACCCTTTCTTCAATATGCTTTTGTGAGAATTCGTTCTGTTGCGAAAAAAGCTGGGAGCTTTGGTCAGAAGGGATGGGCAGATATTAAGCTCGACGATCGGGAGCGCAATATTCTAAAGGTTCTGTACGCCTATGCAGACACTTTGGAAGAAGCCGCACAGCAATTGAATCCGGCCTTAATTGCGAACCATTGCTATGAGCTCGTTAAAACGTACAATACTTTTTACCAAAACTTACCGATTGTAAACGACGACGATGAAGTTCTTACTTCCTTTCGTTTGTCGCTTTCTTTGAAAGTAGGTGAGGTTATTGAATCTTCTTTAGGTTTGCTGGGAATCGAGGTTCCCGAGAAAATGTAGAAACTGATGTTTGATAATTTACAAGACAAGTTAGAGCGTTCGTTTAAGGTCCTGAAAGGCCATGGACAGATTACGGAAATAAACGTGGCTGAGACCATGAAGGAGGTCAGAAGATCTCTCCTTGATGCCGATGTCAACTTTAAAATTGCGAAGCAGTTTACCGAATCTCTTAAAGAAAAGGCGCTAGGTCAAGATGTATTGAACTCCCTTTCCCCGGGGCAGCTTCTCGTGAAGATTACCCACGATGAGTTGGCCGAACTTATGGGAGGTGAGAAGGCGGACTTCAACATTCAGGGAAATCCAGCTACCATCCTAATGGCGGGCCTTCAAGGTTCTGGTAAAACAACCCATTCAGCCAAGCTTGCGAATTTCCTGAAGAATAAAAAGGGAAAGAACCCGCTCTTGGTCGCCTGTGATGTTTACCGTCCAGCTGCCATCGATCAACTTCATGTTCTAGGTGAGCAATTGGGAATTGAAGTTTACTCTGAACGAGAAAACAAGAACCCAGTAGAAATTGCAAAGAACTCGATTGCGCACGCTCGTTCGAATGGTTTTAACGTAGTCATTGTCGATACCGCTGGTCGTTTGGCCATCGACAAAGACATGATGGATGAAATCGCCAACATCAAGAAGACGATTTCGCCGCAAGAAACGCTCTTCGTTGTAGATTCCATGACGGGGCAAGATGCAGTAAACACTGCAAAAGAATTCAACGAACGCTTGGATTTTGAAGGTGTTATTCTTACCAAATTGGATGGAGATACACGCGGCGGAGCGGCACTGTCCATTAAGGCGGTTGTGCAGAAGCCAATCAAGTTCATTGGTACGGGTGAAAAGATGGAAGCCTTGGATGAGTTTTATCCAAGCCGTATGGCCGATCGAATATTGGGCATGGGTGATGTCGTTTCACTCGTTGAGCGAGCCCAAGAACAATTCGATGAAAAAGAGGCGCGTAAGCTTCAGAAAAAAATCGCCAAGGATCAATTCAACTTCAACGATTTCTTGAGTCAAATTCAACAGATCAAGAAGATGGGTAACATCAAAGACTTGGCAGGAATGATTCCAGGGATGGGTAAGGCAATGAAGAACGTCGACATCGACGACGATGCATTTAAGGGCATCGAGGCAATTATCCATTCAATGACACCTGATGAGCGCGAGAGTCCACACATCATCAATGGTTCTAGGAAGAAACGGATTGCAAAAGGAAGTGGAACTGATGTTCAAGAAGTGAATCGCCTTATAAAGCAATTTGGTGAAACGCGTAAGATGATGAAATTAATGTCGAACAAGGGGAACATGATGAAGATGATGAGCCAAATGGGAGGCATGCCGAAAATGAGATAAACACAAAGCTTATGACTGTACTCGACGGAAAAGAAAGTTCAAATAGAATTAAGGATAGACTAGCCTCAGAAGTGGCGGAGATAAAAGCAGCAGGGGGAAAGATCCCACATCTGGCTGCAATTCTCGTCGGTGAAGACGGTGCAAGTCAAACTTATGTGAACGCGAAGGTAAAGGCCTGTGAGCGTTGTGGTTTTAAGTCGAGTTTGATGCGCTTTAGCTCAGACATTAGCGAAGCGGAAGTTCTTGGAGAAATTCAAAAGCTCAATGAAGATCCGGATGTTGATGGCTTTATTGTTCAGCTTCCCTTACCAAAACACATCGATGAGTTGAAGGTGACTTTAGCTGTTGATCCAAATAAGGATGTGGATGGCTTCCATCCGGAAAATGTGGGTAGAATGTCCATTGGTCTGGATACTTTCATTCCGGCTACTCCATACGGCATTATGCAACTTTTGGCTGAGTACGATGTACCAACTGAAGGCAAAAACTGTGTAGTGATGGGGCGTTCGAATATCGTAGGTACTCCTATGAGTATTTTGATGTCGAGAAATACGAAGCCGGGAAATTCAACGGTGACGATGGTTCATTCCCGCACCCAAAATGTAAAAGAGATTTGCAGAGAGGCTGATATTCTCATCGTTGCGCTGGGAAAAGCAGAAATGGTCGACTCTTCATACGTGAAGGACGGCGCCGTGATTGTAGACGTTGGAATCACTCGCCTGCCTGATCAGAGTAAGAAATCGGGCTTTAGATTGGCTGGAGATGTTCTATACTCCGATGTAGCTGAGAAATGTTCCTTCATCACACCTGTTCCTGGTGGAGTAGGACCAATGACCATTGTAGGTCTCATGATGAACACCCTGAAAGCCTCCAAAAGGCATTCTGCCTAGGGCACTGAATTCAATGATTTTTAAGAAAGGTTTGCGTTGAGCCTTATATAAGGATGTCTACGGATAGGCCTTTATCGAATCAATTCAAAGGTTCCCACCTTCACTTGAAGTTGATTGTTTAGGTCAGGGTAGGAGATGTAATAGGTGTATGTTCCAATCGAGCATTCCTCTCCTTTATAAGTTCCATCCCATGCAAAGTTCACGGCATCGGATTCATAGATTTTTTCTCCCCATCTATTCACAAGGGTAACTTCCATTTCTTCCAATCGCTCCCCATAAACTCGGAAGTCTTCGTTCAAACCGTCTTTGTTTGGAGTAAAGGCAGAAGGAATGTAAAAATACTGGTCACAAAGGCGCAGTTCCACCGAATCTACTCCCACACATCCGTAGATGTTTTCAACTCGAACAGAGTATGTGCCCGGATCAGAAGCTAAAATGCTTGAATGGTATTCGAATGTATTCCAGAAATAACTGTATTCGTTTTCATCTTCGATGAAGCCATTCAATTCAATCAGTTCACCGGGGCATACCAGTCGATCTCCACCTAGATTGGGTTTAGGGTTGTCTGAATAGTAAACTCTGATCGAGTCGACATCGAAGCCACATCGGTTTTGTGCTTTTGCCCAGTAAGTACCAGCTTTAGATGCTAGAACAACATCGAATTTTGTTCCATCTGACCAAGTCACTTCGGCATTCTGCAATGCAGGAAGTTCAATTCGATAGGACTTTCCATCACAGAGAACGGTATCGGGGCCAAGGTAAATTTCCGGAGTGTATTCATAAATCACTCGAATTTCATCTTCATAAACACCGCAAGTGTTTTCAATTTTCACATTGTACACTCCAGTTTCAACTATGGTATAAAATGGGCCTGAAACGCCAGTATTCCACCAGTAGGTTGGTTTGTTTGGAACGGTCACATCCAAAGTTAAGGTGTTGCTGTTGCAAATGTTGGTGTCGGGACCTAGATCGACGACGAGAGGTTGGTCATAATAGACGTTCACTGTATCGGAACCAATGCCGCAAATGTTTGATGCTTGGGCCCAAACTTTACCAGGAGTGGTTACTATGATGCTTGTGTCCACAGAGCCATTGCTCCATAAATAGGACGAACGAGAGAAAGTAGTCGAATAACCAACGGTGTCTCCAATACACAGAATGGTGTCTTCTGGAAGTTGCACTACTGGAACAGATTCATCGTCAAAAGAAATGGTGTCGGAGTATGATCCGCAGGTATTTGTTGCCGTTTCCCAGTATGTTCCTAAAGTGCTTACACTAAGGTTTGAGTCTGTTGACCCATCAGACCACAGAACACTAGCGTCTCGCACGAGCCCTCCATAAAGGCTGATTACATCTCCAAGGCATAGGATGCTGTCCGGTCCAAGATCAATGTTCAGTGGGTAGTCGTAATCCACGACCAAGGTGTCTGAGGCGACACCACATTGGTTCGTTACTTCAACCCAATAAGTTCCGCCAGGAGAGAAGATGTTCATGACACTCGACTGACTTCCATTTTGCCACAAGTAGTGTGAACGCGAGAATGCCGCATTTTTCACCAATATGGTGCCATCGCACAGCAGTGTATCACCACCAAGGGCTGCAGTTGGAGGAATTTCAAAATCGATGTAGGCGACATCAGAGAAGGAGCCACAAACGTTCGTTAGCTGAACCGAGACAAAGCCCGCAGTATCCGTTTGAAAAGTAGTTGTAGTATCTCCACTGTGCCATAAGTAAGATGTTCCAGTAATTGTCTCAACATCGAAAAACATGGTATCGCCAACACAAAGCAATGTGTCTGGTCCTAGATTTACTGTGTCGGGCCAAAGACTGTCCACTCGCATAGTGTCGTAATCAATTCCGCAAATATTTTCTGCACGAATCCAATACTCACCAGCGGTATTAACGTACAATTTTTGACCGTCCGAAGAGTCAAGCCACATGTGTTCGTATAAATCTGTGTTGATCGTGAAATCCAAACTATCACCATTACAAAGGATGGTATCGTTCCCCAAGTCAATGATGGGTGCATGATGAATGCGAATGGTGTCGTACAGAGTATCGATGATTGTCAGGTTATTGGCATTTACCAATCTCAAACGAACACTTACATAATATATACCCGTATCTGAATATATGTGCCGTGCATTTTTCGTCGTATCGGCGTTCAAAGCTCCACTCATTGGGTCGCCAAAATTCCAAAGAACACTATCGATTTGCCCGTTGTTCCCCAAGTCGAATTTGGTTGTGTCGCCAAGGCAGGTATCTCTAATGCTTAAGTTGTTGTTGGCGAAAAAGCTTTGAATGAATGTGGGTAATCCCAGGCGCCCTTGGGCAGCTTGACCAGATGTTCCTCCAATCAGGGTGAGGAAGGTGTACGTAAAGCCGCAGCCCACACCAAGCACATTAGGATTGGGAATTTGGGAAAGTGCGGTTCCATTGTAATTAACAACGTAGATTTTTTCATCGGGCCCCAACTGCATGGCCCACATAGTTCCTGAACTGTGTGTATATATTGTCGTTCTAGCAGCTGAAATTGCAGCAGCTGTATACGTGCTTATATCGTATTGATAGATCTGACTTCTTGAACCTGTATAGAATTTTGTTTCATCAGGGGAAAAGTCACCACCATAGGGGCTCTGAGTTCCAGTGACCAAGAAGGGGTTGGTAATTGCTCCAGTTGTATTGTTGAAATCCATGAAGATCAATTCACTTGAATTGTACTGCATGTTGACCAATTTGTCACCAGAAGGGGAAGCTTTTAAGTAGCCGATGTAGCTGGTGTTGCTGCCAACGTTGATCGTAGAAGTCACTCCAGTCGTATTCACGCCAGCACTGCTAACTCTGTAGGCGTAGTAGGTTCCGACATTTGACCTTTGGGTAATCACCCAGAAGTCGGATCCATTTGAATGCCCTACAGCCGTTACCTTTTCACGCACTCCGACTCCCGCGGGAGTAACCTGAGTGTTTTTGTTCGTAGTGAGTACCGCTCCCAATCCGCCACTCTGGCTCATGTCTACTTCTGAATATCGAAGACCAACCGTAGAATTCGTAGCAGGAACAGTGAATATGTAGTAGTTTGTTGAACTTCCTGGTTTCGGTACAATCACTGCCGATTGCGTGGCAGAGAAGTTTCCTTGAAGACCAGTTCCGTTGGTCATTACGTTGTTGTTGGAATTCCAAACTGAAATCCCATCCGTATAAAAGAGAAGATTTCCGTTGTTGTCTGAAATGGTGGCGTTGCCTTCTTGGGTAACAATATTACTGCCTGCTACAGCAATAGGAGCACCATTGGTCCCAGTAAACTCAATTGCGGCACGTTGTCCGAAGTACCAGTTGTTGGCCTCTTTTTGTGCATGCACATTCGGGGCTCCCATCAATAGGAGCGCGCAAAACAGACATACGTGCTTGAAAAATCTCACTTGAGTGCCAAAGTTACCTAATGATTAGACGCGCAAAAAGGGAAAAGGTTGCCAATTCTCAACGAATTAAACTAAAAGTTCCCACCTTAACTTGCAGTTGATTGTTTAGGTCGGGGTAGGAGATGTAGTAGGTATAGGTACCCATTTGACATTCTTCTCCTTTGTATGTGCCTTCCCAAGCAAAGTTCACAGCGTCGGATTCGTAGATTTTTTCACCCCATCGATTTACAATTGACACTTCAATTTCATCCAGTCGCTCTCCGTAAACACGGAATACTTCGTTCAGTCCGTCCTTATTTGGTGTGAATGCAGAAGGGACGTAGAAGTATTGTTCACAGCGAATGAGCTTCACAGAGTCGACGGTCACACAGCCATAAATGTTTTCGACCCGAACTTTATAAACACCCTCCTTAAAAGTCAGAATTGTAGGGTGACTCTCAAAGGTGTTCCAGAAATAACTGTACTCATTCCCGTCATCTATGAAAGCGTTTAGTTCAATGAGTTCACCTGGGCAGACGAGTTGATCACCGCCTAAATCTGGTTTGGGATTGGTTGAATAAAAGACTTTTATTGAATCCACATCAAACCCACAGCGGTTTTCTGCCATGGCCCAATAGGTTCCTGGTTTGGAGGCTTCAACGACGTCAAACTTACTTCCATCGGACCAAGTCACTTCGGCATTCTGCAGAGCAGGAAGTTCAATTCGGTAGGATTTTCCATCGCACAGAACGGTGTCAGGCCCAAGGTAAATATCAGGAGTGTATTCATAAATCACCCGAATTTCATCTTCGTAAACACCGCAGGTATTTTCAATTTTCACATTGTAAACGCCAGTTTCAACGATGGTGTATATGGGGGCCGAAGAGCCCGTGTTCCACCAATACGTCGGCTTGTTTGGAGCAGTTACATCTAAGGTTAATGTGTTGGTATTGCAAATGTTGGTATCTGGTCCAAGGTCAACAATGAGAGGCTCATCAAAGTAAACGTTCACTGTATCGGATCCTCTTCCGCAAATGTTCTTGGCCTCAGCCCAAACTTTAGCGTTGCTTGTAATAATCACGCTAGTGTCCACGGAACCTGTGCTCCATAAGTATGTTGAGCGAGAGAAGCTGGTTGAAAACCCTACCGTATCACCGATGCATAGAATTGTGTCTCCAGGAAGTTGAACAACAGGAACTACTTCATCTTCAAATGAAATCGAGTCTGTGAAGAGGCCACATTTATTGTTTGCCACAACCCAATAATGACCTAGAGAAATAACGTCATATGTACTATCGGTAGAACCATCGGACCAAAGCATTCGAGCGTCGCGCACTAAACCAGGGTATAATTCAATGGTATCTCCTTGGCAAATCAGACTGTCTGGGCCGAGGTCAAGATTTAATGGGTAATCGTACTCAACAACTAAAGTATCAGAGGCAATACCACATTGGTTGGTGACCTCAACCCAATAGGTTCCTCCAGGTGCAAAGACATTGACAAGACTTGATTGGCTCCCGTTTTGCCATAAATAACGCGCTCGAGAAAATGCGACGTTTCTAACTAGAATGGTTCCATCGCAGATTGTAGTATCGTTCCCTAAGTCGGCCGTTGGGGGAACTTCAAAATCGATGTACACAACGTCGGAGAAGGAACCACACACGTTCGTTAATTGAACCGAAACGAAACCTGGGGTATCCGTTTTAAAAGTTGGAAGGGTATCGCCGCTGTGCCATAGGTAGTCGGTGCCTGTAATGGTTTCGACATCAAATTCCATGGTATCACCCACACAGAGCACGGTGTCGGGACCAAGGTTTACTGTGTCTGGCCAAAGACTGTCTACTCGAATCGTATCGTACATAAATCCGCAGAAATTCTCGACACGAACCCAGTATTCTCCAGCAGTATCAATCTGAAGTTTATTTCCAGTAGAGCTGTCACTCCAAAGGATGTCGTACAGACTCGTATTCAAAGAGAATTCGAGACTGTCTAAATTGCACAAAATGGTGTCGGGTCCTAAGTTTATGATTGGAGGTAGATGAATGCTTAAGGTATCGAAGAGAGTGTCGGTGCGGCTAACGTTTTGAGTATTGGTAGAATGAACAATGGCGTAGATAAAGTACGTACCAGTATTGGTGTAAACATGACTGCTGTTGGCGCTTGTATCTGTATTGAAGGGGCTGGCAGTGTCTCCAAAGTTCCACATCATCGAATCGAGCTGTTGGGTGGTGGTAAGGCTAAAGGAGGTTGAGTCGTTCAGGCAGGTATCTTGAATTACGATGGCTCTGGAAATGAAAAAACTTTGGTTGAAGTTAGGAAGCCCCATCCTTCCTGTAGCCCCCGAATTGAGTTGAAAAGCTTGATCGACATAACCACAACCAGTTCCTAGAACGTCTGGATTATTGATTCGAGCGAGCCAATTCGTCCCTGTTCCACCATTGATCATCCGACTGCAATAAATTTTATCATCTACAGCCAATTGGAGGGCTTCAATCGGCAATGTGCCCAAGGTATTCACATTTGTTTCAGAAGCTAGAACAAGGGCTGGTGTGGTTTGAGTCAAGTCATATTGATAAACAGAAGGGCCAAACCAATCTGTTACATATAGAAGCTGGGAGTTTTTCGAGAATTCAATTCCAAAGGGATTGTAATTGGTCGCAACTCGCCGAGAACTAATTGCGTTGCTCAAGGTTCCGCTGGCATTGTCGAAGTCGAAGATCATGAGGGTGTTATCCCAGGCAACGCCAAAAGCAACATATTGACCGTTTGGTGAAGCTTTTATGGCTCCTCCATGATTCACCGTTCCAACGCCCGCAGGTTGAGTGACTACGTTGATAACTGGAGTAGTGTTGACTCCTGCCGAGGTTACACGAAATGCATATATATTCCAGTCATTGTTGTTTTGGCCTAGAACCCACACGTCTTGACCATTAGAATGGGCAACCGCTGTAACCTTATCTGCTGAAGGATTGAGTAATAAAGTGTTTTTGTTTGTTGTGAGCACTGCCCCAAGTCCGCCGCTTTGACTCATGTCAACTTCAGAATAACGCAAGCCTTGGTTAGGAGAGGAGGGAACGGTGAAAATGTAAAAGTTTGTAGTGCTTCCTGGCTTTGCGACAATGATTGCACTTTGAGATGCACTGTTGTTTCCTTGCAGGCCAGTGCCATTGGTCATAATGACATTGTTCTGATTCCAGACGGTGCTTCCATCAGTGTAGAAGAGCATCGATCCAGTATTTTTGTCTGACATCGTAGCGCAACCTTCCAGCGTTTGAATCTGACTGTTCGTTGCGTTCGCGGGACTTCCGCTTGAGAATTCGATGTGAGCAAAGTTTCCAAAAGTCCAATGCCATGCTTCTTTCTGCGCATGAACGGTGGTAGCCATGAATAGGAAGGCCAGAATAATATATTGGAGAATGGATTTCACTTAAGCTACGAAGTTACCTATAGTTAGGACGTTACCAAAGAGAAAAGGTTGCCTCTATTAAATGGATAAAACATTCGGAACAACTTTTTTGCGAATGAGTTGGATAAAAATTCAGACTCCCAAGAAAATAATATGCTGAAGCATTGTCTGATAATTGAAAAAAGTGGACATTTGCAGCCGCTTTCATGGATAGTCCATGAATAGGAAACATTATCATTGATTAACAAGCGTTTAGGACGCTCAAACTATTAAAGAAATGGCAGTACGTATTCGACTTCAGAGACACGGTAAGAAAGGAAGACCATTTTATCACATCGTAATTGCTGATGGAAGGTCAAAAAGAGATGGTCGTTACATCGAGAGAATAGGTTCTTACAATCCCAACATCAATCCAGCCATCATCGATTTGGATTTTGATCGCGCGCTTCACTGGGTTAAAGTAGGAGCAGAGCCATCGGACACTATGCGTGCAATTCTTTCCTATAAAGGTGTTCTCATGAAAAATCACCTCGACCGAGGAGTGATTAAAGGGGCAATGACACAAGATCAAGCTGAAGCAAAATTCGCGAAGTGGCTTGACGAGAAAGAAAACAAGATTTCCAGCAAAACAGACAACCTTAAAAAGGCTGAAGATGCAGCTCGTAAAAAGGCCTTTGATATCGAGAGTGAAACTCTTGCTAAAAGACAAGCCTTGCAAAACGAAGCAGCAGAAGCGGCTGCCGCTGCCGCTGCCGCGGCCGCTGCTCCAGCGCCAGAGGTAGTAGAAGAGGCCGCCGCTCCAGCAGATGAGACTGCAATGGAAGCAGCTCCAGTAGAAGCACCCGCAGCAGAAGCACCAGTAGCAGAAGCACCAGTAGCAGAAGCACCAGTAGCAGAAGCTCCGGCAGCAGAAGCTCCGGCAGAGGAGGCAGCTCCAGCGCCAGTTGCTGAAGAGGTTCCTGCGGAAGAAGCGACTCCAGTAGAAGCTGAGGCCCCTGTAGCAGAAGCACCGGCTGAAGAGCCAGCAGCAGAAGCTAAGGAAGAAGAGAAGAAAGCGGAATGATTGACTCTTCCCACGGAAGAATCTTAAAAGTTCACGGACTTAAAGGCAGCTTAAAAGGTCGCCTGTATGAAGAATTCAAATTTAAAGGTGCTCCCAAGCACCTTTTTTTGTTGGTGGACTACAAGAAAGTCCCTTTCTTCCTCGAGTCGTTTAAGGCTCAAGGTAAAACGGTCGTTTTGCATTTTGAAGAAATTCCCGGTTACAATTCATTGGAAGAGATGATCGGCTTAGAATTTCAATTTCCAGAAGATTGTTTCGCTGAAGACCAGGGTGATGATGAGCCGAGCTTGGTGAACTTTAAAGTCCAAGACGTGAAGCATGGTTACCTCGGACTTGTAGTTGACATCCTCGAAGTAGGCGGTCAGTTTTCTTTAATCATAGAAGACGAGAACGAAGTAATCCTTCCATTTGTAGAGGAGTTCGTTTTGGAAATTGATGAAGAGAAACAAGAGATTCTGGTCGAATGTCCAGAGGGCTTGATTGACCTAAATCAGTAGAAGCTAGGTTCTACTTCTTTTTCTGAGAACTTAATTCCATGCTCCTCGAGCTCCTTCAAACAAGCAGAGTATACTTCTTCTTGGTCTGGAATCATTACTCCTCGTGCCGAAATCTGATCTTCTAATATCAATCGCGACATGATGGCCACAGGAATGCCCACAGTTTTAGCCATGGCAGTGAAAATTTCATTTTCTCCAATGCAACCCATGGAGGAATGAATTTCATAATTCCGCTCGTTTAGTCGATAGCTGAATCGGTGCCACATAACAATCATGTCCTTGTCCTCCGGGTCCATGGTCCATTTTTGCTTGAGGATATGTTCAAGAATTTGAGCTGGTGTCGCTTTTTTCAATCCAATCTTAGTGTTTTCGAAAATGCCAAGCCATTTCAGTTTATCCATCACCTCTGAATCCTGATCAATCTTGAGGTAGGCCATCAACTTGAGCTCTACAGAATCGGTTTCGTTGTAGGCAAGAAAAGTATTGATGAACTCGCGGTAGGTCATGTTTTCGGAGTCTTCGAGAACATAGTCATCGTCCGTTGCCCCAAGTTTTACGAATACATCCCAAGCTCGGCAAAACCCCGGACGTCTCAAGGTTCCTCTATATATGGTCGGCACATCATCTAAACCATAAATTTCGCGATACCACAACGAATCTCGATTCGCATAGCCTTCAAACCTGCCATAACCGTCGATGTTGATGTATTCAGTTCGTCGAAACAACTGGTGGTAGGGTATGAATTTGTAGCGGCCTTCTTGAATGAATTTTACAGCACCTCCTTGACCTGCAAGAACTACGTTTCTCGGGTTCCATGTGAATTTGTAATTCCACGGATTGTTGTCGGATTCAGGCGCCAAAAGTCCGCCTGTGAAACTCTCGAACGAAGTGATCTCGGCACCTTTGTCTTTTAAATGATTCAAAGTTTTTAGGGCCGACATATGATCAATGCCCGGGTCAACGCCACATTCATTCATGAAGATGAGGCCCTTTTCCTGAGCTTCTTTGTGAAGGGATTTCATCTCTTTGGAAACATAACTGGCAGTAACGAGATTTTTCCCAATAGCCAAACAGTCCTTGGCTATTTTCGGGTGAAACGAGGCTGGAAGCATGCTGATGACCAAATCGGTTTCGGCGATTTTCGCTCTTCTGGCTTTTTTAGAACTCGCGTCCAGTTCTGAGTATTTCAGATTCTCTGTTGCGGGAAATACGCCTTGCATGCGGTCTGTATTCTGGTCAGCAACTTCTAGAAAGATGTTTTCAGAGCCCGAATAATTCAAGAAATACTTAAGCAGTGCAGCAGAGGAGCGGCCTGCGCCAAGAATGAGAATGCGCTTCATATTTACTTTTTCCAAGCCACCAAGTAAACAAAATTGAAACGATTTCTCAGGAGTTTCATCTTTGTTCTCATGAGGTTTTTTCAAGCGATTGGTTCCTTCTTCTGTTTTCTGGCAATTTCAGCGGCAGCGATGAGCAGTCATCTGCTCTATCCATTTCTGGAAGATCCCGATATCCGGGCCGTTCAGACAGCAATATTCTTTGCCCTAATTCACGGAATTGCTCTTCTTGTGCTCCCAAGCACTTTAGCCTTGAATGCAAACCAGGCTAAGATCATATCACTTTCTTGGATCTTGGGAATCTTAGGCTTTTCAGTCTCAATATTTTTGTTGAAACTCTGTGTTGCACGCTCCTGGGAGGGGCTTGAATTCCTTAGTCCTATCACTCCTTTTGGAGGTGGCTTGTTGATTGTAAGCTGGTTATATCTCTTCTTTATTTTGCTGAAAAGGAAATAAGCTTTAGAGCATAGCCTGTTTATAAACAGAGCTGTATCGCTGGCTTTTTGGAAGATAAAATCTGTTTCTTTGGCCGCATAATCAAATTCGCGTCTGATGAATATCCAAGGTAGCCACGCTAAGGCTGAAGCACTAAAGGAATACGGAATACATAGTGAGGTTCAATATTGGAACCTAGAACCAGCCACCCTCGAAGAACACAGTATTGAACAAAAACACGCAGTTCGAACCAGCTTAGGTGCGATTGCTGTCAACACTGGAAAATTTACCGGTAGAAGTCCAAAAGATCGATTCATTGTAAAGGATGATATTACCTCCGACTCAGTTTGGTGGGGTGGTATCAACATTCCATTCGAAGCTGATAAATTCGATCGTCTGTACAATAAGGTAGTCGCATACTTGAGCGACTGTCCAGTTTATGTTCGTGATGCATACGCCTGTGCTGACAATGATTATCGCACAAACATACGAGCCATCAACGAGTACCCTTGGAGCAATCAGTTCGTGTACAATATGTTCTTGCGTCCGGATGCAAACGAATTGGAAAATTTCGAGCCCGAATGGCTTGTGATCAATGCACCTGGCTTCATGGCTGATCCCGAATTAGACGGAACGCGTCAGGCCAATTTTGCAATTCTCAACTTCACAAGAAAAATCGCCTTGATTGGTGGAACGGGATACACCGGAGAAATCAAAAAAGGAATCTTCTCGGCCCTAAACTTCGTGCTACCGCATCAGCGCAATACCTTGCCAATGCACTGTTCAGCGAATATGGGTGAAGGTGGTGATACTGCTTTGTACTTCGGTTTGAGCGGAACCGGTAAAACAACCTTGTCTGCTGACCCCAATCGTAGGTTGATCGGTGATGATGAACACGGATGGTCTCCTGAAAATTCAATCTTCAATTTTGAAGGTGGGTGCTATGCAAAGACCATTGACCTAACGGAAGAAAAAGAGCCGGACATCTACCATGCAATTAAGGCAGGTGCTATTCTAGAAAACATTGGCTACCAAGAAGGGTCGAACGTTCCTAATTTTGAGAACTGTGATATCACGGAGAATACTCGAGTGAGTTATCCTATAGATTTTATAGACAACATCGCCCTCCCATCCGTTGGGAAAGACCCTAAAAACGTTTTCTTCTTAACCTGCGATGCCTACGGAGTTTTGCCTCCAATTTCAAAACTAACCCCAGGTCAAGCGATGTTCCATTTCATCTCTGGTTATACAGCAAAGGTTGCTGGGACTGAAGAGGGAGTGACTGAGCCAAGTTCAACTTTCTCTGCTTGCTTCGGAGCTCCTTTCATGCCTTTACACCCTACAGCATACGCTGAAATGTTGGGCAAGAAAATGGGAGACTCCCATGTAAATGTTTGGCTTGTGAATACGGGCTGGTCTGGAGGTTCTTACGGAGTAGGTGAGCGCATGAAGCTCAAGTTCACAAGGGCGATGATTACCGAAGCTCTGGTTGGAGACTTAGATTCAGTTGAGTACGAAACTCATCCAATCTTTGGCTTGGCGATGCCAACTACTTGCCCAAATGTGCCAGACGAGATCTTGAATCCTAGAAATACTTGGGCAGACAAGAACGCCTACGATCGAAAAGCGAATCAGCTGGCAAGTGAATTCAACAAGAATTTCGAGCAGTTCGAGGCCTATGCAAACGAAGAAATTCTGAGTGGTGCTCCTAAAGTGAGTATGAACGCATAGGTTCCAACGCTGCTTCTTAATTACGAAGCGTGCGATATTTTTATTCTCGAGACATTCAGGGAGACGAAGTCATTCTCTCTGCTGAAGAACACAAACATCTTTATCGTGTGTTGCGCCTAAAGGTGGGCGACGAAGTTCAGGTGATGGATGGTGAAGGATACCTCTATCATTGTCGCTTGAAATTTTCAGAAAAGGATCGAAGCGTTTTGGAAATCATTTCCAAGAAGTTTCATGAACGTTCTGGTCTGTGGATTCACATCCTAATCGCTCCGACAAAAAACCAATCTAGGATTGAGTGGCTGATTGAAAAGGGGACAGAGCTTGGTCTCTCACGTATTAGTTTTATTCAATGTGAGCGATCTGAGAAAACTCGACTCAAAGTAGAACGGCTGCAAAGAGTGGCACAGTCTGCCTTGAAACAATCTAGGAACCCCTACATGCTGGTCATCGACGGCTTGCTTCCCTTCGAAGAGGCTCTCGGTTTTGAAGCTGATTTGAAGTATGTGGCGCATTGTGAAGATGATCGAAACAGAACGTTTTTGGAATCGAAGAAGGGTAAAAGTGTACTCGTGCTTATTGGCCCGGAAGGAGATTTTACCGAACGAGAAATTGAAATGGCTAAAAAATGCGGTTTTCATGAACTAACTTTGGGCAACACACGCCTCCGTACCGAAACAGCTGGTTTGTATGCAGTAGCAGCATTAAAAGCATTGTCAGAAAACACATGAATAGAAGCACATCCCGTTCAACATTAGCACTTAGCTCATTCATTGCACTGGTTTTATTTGCGGTGCTTCCCGCACGGGCTCAGCAAGCGCAAACACAAATAGCATTGTTGAAGTACAATGGGGGCGGAGATTGGTATGCCAACCTCGAGACCTCTTTACCAAACCTCATAGAGTTCAGCAACAAAGAATTGGAAATGAACCTGGCGGAAGAGCAGGTGGTAGTTGAAGCTGGGAACCCAGAAATCATTCAGTACCCTTTTGTACACATGACCGGGCACGGAAATGTGATCTTTTCGCCCACCGAACTCGAGAATTTATCCAACTATTTAATGGGTGGAGGCTTTTTACACATCGACGACAACTACGGTATGGATCCGTACATTAGAGTTCAACTTGCACGACTTTTTCCCAACAAAGAATTGATTGAGATTCCTGATGATCATGCGATTTACAATGCTCATTTTAAGTTTGATGGAGGCTTGCCGAAAATTCATGAGCACGATGAAAAAGCGCCAAAGGCCTATGCACTTTTTGAGCGTGGAAGAATGATTTGCTTGTATACCTATGAATCGGATTTGGGAGATGGCTGGGAAGATCTAAGCGTACATAAAGACAGTCCTGAAAAACGAAATGAGGCACTGAAAATGGGGGCGAATATTTTAGCTTACATTTTCAGCGGTCAAGAAAATAGTTCTGATGTCAAATAAGCCTAAAACCCTTCGTGAGAAGGTGGGGATACTCATGTTCTCAGCCAATACTAAATTGGGCCGAAGAGTTGATTTCGTAATTCTTTGGGGAATCATTCTCAGTGTGCTGGCGGTAATGCTAGAAAGTGTAAAACACATTCAAGCAAGGTTTGAATTTGAACTCAATGTTTTCGAATGGTTTGTCACCATTTTGTTCAGTGTTGAATACATCCTAAGGGTGTACTCGAGCAAGAAACCACTCAACTACGTTTTTAGTTTTTTTGGACTCGTTGATTTGTTGTCAATACTTCCTACCTACCTTGGTCTAATCGTTCCTGGAACTGGCTTTGGACGTGCGCTTCGAATATTAAGACTGCTTCGAATATTCAGGATTCTGAAACTCTCTCGATATCTCCGTGCGGCAGACGAGTTGTTGGATGCGCTTCGAAGCAGTAGGCCTAAGATTACCGTATTTCTTTTTGGCGTTGTTTTGGTCGCAATTGTTACGGGCACATTAATGTACATCATTGAAGATGCCGAGGCTGGCTTTACGAGCATTCCAAGAAGCATCTATTGGGCTATTGTAACGCTCACCACGGTGGGTTATGGTGATATTTCTCCAGCCACCGTATTGGGTCAGTTTTTGGCATCCATGCTCATGGTTGTAGGATACGGAATCATTGCTGTTCCAACAGGGATTGTCTCTGCTGAATATACCATGACAGCCTCAAAAAAGAAGCCGAGTGGCGAATGTGAGAATTGCCACGGACCTCTCACTGAATCCGATAAATTTTGCTCGAATTGCGGATATCTCCTACCCAAAAGGCAACCAGATGGAAATTCTGCGTCTTAATTAAAACTGCTTCAAATATGAAATCTGCTTTCAACCTCATTTTGACTTCTTTGATTTGTCTGAACCTTACAGCTCAGAACGATACACTTACCGGTCATTTCTCAGACTACAGAGATGTCCTTTCTCCAACATTGCCTTGGGGTTTTGTTTCTGGTCACAATTCATACGACGACGTATCGAAGCTGATGAAGTTCGATGCAACATATGGCACTGATACGAGCAAGTACATCAAGTCGATTTTGTTTTGGATTGCCAGAACAGAAAACCCACAGCCCAACTCCTTTGCTCTTGCCAATATTTGGTCAGAGGTAAATGGTATTCCTGGTACGGTGCTGAGCAATGCTGTGCTGAGTTTCGGAAACATTGACACCAATTTCAATAACATCACTCACATCAATGGGCAGGCCTATTACAATGCCGAGGCCGTTTTGAACCCACCCTTGAAAGTTCCTTCGAATGGTGTTTTTTACGCCGGAGTAGAATTCACAGCGTCCAGCTATATTTTGCAGAGTTATATGTTTCTCAAGATGACTAAGAACAAGAGCTTTGCTGATGCAGAGACCCACGCCTTTGATCAATGGAGCGACTTCAGCTTTCAGCATGTAAACAATTGGCAAAACGACAGCAACTTTGCTTATGCAGTATTCCCAGTGATTGGCGACACGGTAAACATTCCGACCAAGCCAGATACAGTTGACCTTGCGTGCGATTCTATTTTTGAGCCCATGGTAGGTGCCTATACACCAGGACAGGTGAGCCCAATTGAATTTCAACTTACCAACCACGGACCAGATCTGCTGAATGCAGGAGATAGCATTGAAGTCTACATGACAAAAAACGGTACCATCTTTTCACAATTAAGTTTCCCAGCTGCGGGCAACGTTCCAGCTGGATCGAGTGTTCCAGTAAACTTGGGTGCCGGCGCACTTAGAATGGACACCATTCCTGGTTCCTACGACTATTGTTTTTCGCTGAAGTTTCGGGATGACTTTAATGTTCTGAACGATACTTCTTGTGTTACAATCACTGTACAGGATACCAGTACCAATGTTTCTCTTAGTGAGCTAGAACGTGTAACAACCAAACTATTCCCTTCACCAGTCAGCTCAGTTTTGAACATTGAATTCGCTTTAAACCATCCAGACAAAGCCTTCATAGAAAATCAACTCGGGCAAAGACTTACTGAATTTGAAATCAATACTTTAAGCCCAAGTGTAAGTCTAAATGTTCAGGGCCTTGCACCAGGCGTCTATTTCCTTTATGAACAGCGCGGTGTGGTTCACAAAAGAACCAAATGGATGAAGCGTTGAGTCATTTTGATTAATTTTGAGCATATCCAATCACATAATCCTATGAAAAAACATCTACTCACAATCAGTGCTTTCCTTCTTGGAGCGACCACAACCTTCGCTCAAATTCCAGAAGAAATTGACATTCAAGCTATTACCCCTGCTACGGGCGGGTCTCAAACTCTCATTGTTGATTCAGCAGAAGAGAACACAAATGTGTACTTGATCATGACTGTTTTCAACAGCTTTTCAAACTCTTCCAATGTGAACAATGGGGATACACTCATTTTCGATTGGACCGTGGACGGGGGAACAGCCGTTGAGGAAATTCATGTTGTCTCTGGATCCATCATGAACCTTCAGACTGGTTACTTGATTTTCCAAAACAATTATAGTGTTGGTACAGAAGGAACTAGAACCATTTGCGCTACCAATACATATAACTCAGCCTACGGAGACGTCTCTAATGTTTCTACTGAAGTATGCGACGACTTTAGAGTATTCGCCTCTGATACCGGTGGAACAGGTGGTGTTTCAGTTCGCGACCTTGAAGTGAACCTAGGAAAAGCTGCAGCTTTTTTCTCTCATGATAAATTGTTCCTAAGCATGGATACAGAGAATCAAGAGTTGGACGTAGACGTTCAAGTTGTTGATTTAACTGGTCAAGTTGTTATGGAAGAAAAAATGATTTTAGCAGGTGGTGGTCTTCAGAGCCGTTACTACGACTTTGGCGCACAAGCTAAAGGAATCTACTTAGTTAATCTGCAAGCCAACGGAATCCGTAAGAGCTTGAAGGTTGTCAAGTATTAAAGACAAACCAATCAATCTGAACCATCCACTTTTTGTGGGTGGTTTTTTTTATCCATTACTTTTTAAAAATCAATCATGAAAAAAATTCTATTTCTCTCAATGTTGGTCTTTGCTTCCTCGAGCATTTTTGCTCAAGGCAACATCGATGTAACTAATGTCTACTTCACTGATCAAAACTCTCAAGCAATCGAAAACGATGAGTTGACGCCAGGCGACACTGTTATTCTTTGGTTTAGCTGGGATAACAACTTAACTTCTGCCCTTCAAATTGGTGATTCTTTGACTTTTGGATGGAGCATCGACGGGGTTGATCAAGGACGTTTAATTCTTGCCAGCTTAAACCAAACTGTTGCTGTTGGTGGTTCTGTAAACGCTTTCTTGCGCACTCAGTATATGCTGCCTACATCAGGTGATTTCACCATTTGCTGCTGGCCAATGTACAACCCGTACACTCCGAACACGGATCCACAGGTTGGACGTTTTTGCAATGAAGACTTCGTAATTGAAGTACCTGGCCCGCCAGCCCTCATTGATGAGCTGCAAGCAGCATATTCTTCTTCAATTCACGTGAACAATGGTACTCTTGCCTTTGAATCTAACGGATTCACTCAAGTGAGCATTTATGATCTTCAAGGTCGCTTGGTTTTGAATTCAAGTACGTCTGAAGGAATGCTTCAATTACCTGAAATGCAGCGAGGAACATTCATCATCCGATTGATGGATGAAGATGGTATTCGCAGTTCCAAGATTGGACTAGGTAACTAGAATAAACGTTTTTTTTTTTTTGAACCTCCTTTCTTTCGGGAAAGGGGGTTTTTTTATGACTCTTTCGGAAAGAGAAAAGCTTCAGCTGCCTTCATTAATCTGTGCAGTTCAACATCTTCCTTCACAAATGGGACGTGCTTCCTAAAATCAGAGTAATCCTTTTCAATCGCCTCAGAACTTTTTAAAGGTCTTCTAAAATCCAAGGCCTGGCAAGCAACCATCATTTCAATGCTCAGAATGCGCTGAACATTCATCACAACCCGCTTCAACTTTGTAGCAGCATTTGCACCCATACTTACATGATCTTCTTGTCCGGCCGAAGAGTCAATGGAGTCAATGGAGGCTGGGTAGGAGAGTTGTTTGTTCTGACTGGCAATGCTAGCAGCTGTGTATTGGGGAATCATAAAGCCAGAATTGAGTCCTGGGTTCGCAACTAAGAATGGCGGCAGTTCATGAACTCCGCTGATGAGCTTGTAAATGCGGCGTTCAGAGATGCTCCCCAATTCGCTGAGCGCTATGCATAAGAAGTCCATGGCCATCGCCAAAGCTTCGCCGTGGAAGTTCCCACCTGAAAGAATCAAATCGTCTTCAGGGAAATAAGTTGGGTTGTCGGTGATGGAATTCAACTCGCGAGTGAAGGTGTCCTGCACTTGATTTAATACATCTCCCACGGCACCATGGACTTGAGGAATGCATCGGAATGAGTAGGGGTCTTGGATGTGTTTCTTCGGCTGAATTGAAATTTCACTTCCCTCCAGAAGGGAACTGATTTCCTCGGCTACCCTCAGCTGGCCTGGTTGTTTTCGAATCTTATGAAGATTGGGATGGAATGGTTCCAATTTAGCGTCGAAGGCATCGATGGAAAGAGCGGCGATTCGATTTGCCTTCTGAAACAGTTCTTCTGATTTCCAACACGCCCAGATGCCGTGCCCCAACATGAACTGAGTGCCATTCAGAAGTGCCAATCCTTCTTTCGATTTCAGTTCAATGGGCTTCAAGCGATAAAGAGATTCCAATTCCGAGCCTTTGGCGCGTACACCGCGAACATGAACGTCGCCCATTCCCAACATTGGTAGTGAGAGGTGAGCGAGCGGGGCTAGATCCCCTGAAGCACCCAAACTCCCCATTTCGTAGACCACGGGAGTGATGCCCAAATTATAGAAGTCCAACAATCTCTGAACGGTAATGAGTTGAGCTCCACTGTGTCCGTATGACAATCCTCTTGCTTTGAGAAGGAGCATCAAGCGAACGAGATCTGTGTCAATCTCGTCGCCGGTGCCACAAGCATGACTCATGACAAGGTTTTTTTGAAGCTGACCAAGGTTTTCTGCACTGATGCTCGTGCTGTGCAAAGCCCCAAAACCTGTATTGATTCCGTAAATTGGAGTCTTAGATTGCTTTAAATACTTTTCAAGAGAGGCGCGGGAATCGACGATGCGGTGCTCACTCGAAGCGCTCAATTCAAGCTTGTTTTTGGAGTAGAAGAACTCGTGGAGTTCCATCAAACTCAAGTCGGCGGCACCCAATATTTCGGTCATGACTTGAGTGTTTTTATAAGGTCTTTTTGTGAAACTCGAATTTGCTCACCGCTCTCCATGTCCTTTATAGAAACTTCTGAGTTTGTAAGTTCTTCGGTACCGATGATGAGCACTTTCTTCACCCCAAGTTCGTTGGCGTACTTCATCTGTTTCTTGAAGTTTTTATTGTCGGGATAGAGCATACAAGAGAAACCCGCGTCCATCAGCTCTGAACTCAGTTGAAGCGCCAAAGAGGCTTCTTCATCTCCCATATTCAGGAAGAGTAAATCAACGGATTCTTTTAGGCTCGAAGGGAACAAATTCTTTGCTTCCAACAAATCGTAAATCCGATCTGCACCAAAAGAGATGCCCACGCCTGAAACGTTCGGAAGTCCGAAGATGCCAGTGAGGTCGTCGTAACGTCCACCGCCGCAAATGCTCGATGGGAAATCTGGATGAACGACTTCTAAAATTGCGCCGGTGTAGTAATTCAATCCTCTTGCTAAGCTGCAGTCAACCTGAAGATCAAAATTCAATTTTGCGCAGTTGTTTAATAGGAATTCAAGTTCGTTCAAACCTTCCATGCCTATTTCGGAAGAGGATAGGAAGTCGCGCATGGAGGACAAATCGTTGTTGCCTTCCAACATGGGCTTCAACATCTTAATTTCATTCTCTGTCAAACCTTTTTCAAGAAGTTCTTTCTGAACGCCCTCCATTCCAATTTTATCGATTTTGTCGATGGCCACAGTGATGGGAATGAGCATGTCGGCTTTGCCAATCACTTCCACCATTCCCGCAAGAATTTTCCTGTGATTGACCTTTACCACAACTCCTTCCAGACCAAGCTTCGAGAAGCCCTTGTGAATCATACCAACCAACTCAACTTCCGACCAAAGACCAGTAGAGCCAATCACGTCCACATCACACTGATAGAACTCACGATAACGGCCTTTCTGTGGCCTGTCGGCGCGCCAAACGGGTTGAATTTGGTAGCGCTTGAATGGAAAGCTCAAATCGTTTTGATGCGCCACTACATAACGTGCAAAAGGTACGGTGAGGTCGTAGCGCAGCGCTTTTTCTGAAATGCTTGAAATCAGTTTGTTGGAGTCCTTTGCTTGAAGGGATTGCTCGTCAGCCTTTCGCAGGTAATCGCCGCTGTTCAGAATTTTGAAGATGAGTCGATCGCCTTCTTCACCATACTTGCCCATGAGGGTGCTCAGATTCTCCATGGCTGGAGTTTCTATTGGTACATAGGCATGCGATTCGAAGACGGATTTCAATTGATCGAAAATCCACTGTCGACGTTTTGTCTGAACAGGTAGGAAGTCACGTGTTCCTTTGGGCGAGTTGGTAGAGATTTTATTCATGAGTACTGAGGCCAAAGTTGAGGCCTAAGGCCAAAATTAATCCTCCCGGGGAGGTAACGCGCAAACTCGTTTCAGCAATGTCGCTTAAAGTTGCACTAGGTGTGTTGACGGTCCAAGGGTTGCTGGAATCGAGCAGTTTAAACGACCAACCTCCTTCGACGTAAAAGCGGTTTCCACGTTTTCCGAACTTCTTGGAATTTCCCAGAACCAAATTTAAATTGTTGACTGCGTCGAGGTCGAAATTGATGACCTGAGCGTCGCCATTGGCATCGGGTAAGCTGATGTCGATGTCTTTCTCACCCGATGATCGCGAAAGTCCGGCCTTCAAGTACAGGCGGTTAAAGTCAAAAGGGTGGTACTGATAATTGACCGAAATTTTCGGTCCCCAGCCGCCCATTCCAAGTCCAACTTCCAACAGGCTGAAAGAATTCAGAGCGTAGCCAAACTGAATACCGAAAACGCCAACCTGATTGTTGATGCCCGTTGAGAATCCCAAATGAGTTTCGGCGTAGACTTCCGACTTTTCTTCTGGCTGACTTCCTTCTTCTCGGATGTAATCTTGCCCAACGGCCAAGCTTGTAGACAGCAGACAAAATGAGCAAAGGAGCAAAGAAGAAAACGCCAATCGCATTCTTCGGCTATTAGTCGTGAATTAGTTTCTTGTAGCGCAATCGAGTCGGACCGGCATCGCCCATTCGTTTGATTTTGTTCTCCTCGTATTCAGAGTAGGAACCTTCGAAGAATCGGACTTGGCTGTCGCCTTCAAAGGCAATCATGTGCGTACAGATACGGTCTAAGAACCAGCGGTCGTGAGAGATTACTACTACACAACCTGCGTAGTTTTCCAAAGCTTCTTCCAAAGCTCGAAGTGTATTCACATCGAGGTCGTTGGTTGGCTCATCGAGCAAAATCACATTCGCTTCTTGCTTCAAGGTCATGGCCAAATGCAAGCGATTTCGCTCACCGCCTGAAAGTACAGCAACCTTTTTTTGTTGATCTGATCCGCCAAAGTTGAACTTCGAAACGTAAGCTCGGGAGTTGATCATCTTATTTCCAACTTCCAGGTTTTCGTTCCCGCCAGAAATCACTTCCCAAACTGTTTTTTGAGGGTCGATTTCAGCGTGCATTTGATCGACGTAGGCAACCTTCACGGTTGAGCCAACTTCAAAAGTTCCTGCATCGGGAGTTTCAAGTCCCATGATTAAGCGGAAGAGGGTTGTTTTTCCAGCACCGTTCGGTCCAACGATTCCAACAATTCCCGCTGGAGGTAATTTGAACTCTAGGTTTTCGTACAGCAGTTTGTCGTCGTAACCTTTGCTCACTCCGTGAGCTTCAATCACATCGTTCCCAAGACGCGGCCCAGGTGGGATGAAGATTTCAAGTTCTTGAACTTTGGCACTTTCTCCTTCGCCCAACATTTTCTCGTAGTTGGCTAAACGAGCTTTACCTTTTGCTTGACGTGCTTTGGGAGTCATTCGAACCCATTCCAACTCACGCTCTAAAGTTTTTCTTCGTTTGCTTGCTTCCTTCTCTTCGCCGGCCATGCGCTTGGTTTTCTGATCGAGCCATGAAGAGTAGTTTCCTTTCCAAGGAATTCCTTCACCTCGATCCAGTTCTAAAATCCAGCCTGCAACATTGTCTAGGAAGTACCTGTCGTGAGTTACGGCGATTACTGTCCCTTTGTACTGCGTAAGGTGCTGTTCCAACCAATGAACAGACTCTGCGTCTAAGTGGTTGGTTGGCTCATCCAGAAGCAAGATATCTGGTTGTTTGAGAAGAAGACGACATAGGGCAACTCGTCGACGTTCACCTCCAGAGAGGTTGGCGATTTTAGCATCACCCGGAGGAGTGCGGAGAGCATCCATGGCGATTTCGAGCTTCGTGTCAATCTCCCAAGCGTTGGTCGCGTCGATGCGCGTTTGCAATTCACCTTGTCGATCGATGAGCTTTTGAATCTTATCAGCATCCTCATAGACTTCTGGAAGTCCGAAATCGTTGTTGATCTTTTCGTACTCAGTGAGTAGGTCGTGGATTTCTTGAACGCCTTCGCGCACAATTTCAATGACTGTTTTCGAATCATCGAGCTCCGGTTCCTGTTCTAAAAAGCCAACCGAGTAGCCCGGCGAAAAGGTAATGTCTCCCTGGTAGTTTTGGTCTATTCCAGCAATGATCTTGAGGAGAGTGGACTTTCCAGAGCCGTTCAGTCCGATGATGCCGATTTTGGCACCGTAGTAAAAGGAGAGGTAAATGTCTTTGAGAATCTCTTTGTTTGGTGGGATGGTTTTTCCAACACCACTCATGCTAAAGATTACTTTTTTGTCGTCGGCCATGGGCTTTGTTTATGAAAGGCAAAATAAGTGTTTTCAACTTGATTTCGGCCCTTATCTACTTATCATTCAGGATGCTATTTTTCCTTGAAACTTGTGAATAGACGTGAATAACTATTTCACCTCGAAATCGTCGGATTTACAACTGTGGCTGTTACTTTTAACGAAGCTAGAAAAGCCCCCTGATGTACCTCATTTTCGACACCGAGACCACCGGTCTTCCCAAGAATTACAATGCGCCCATCACCGATTTGGACAATTGGCCGCGCATGGTTCAGATTGCCTGGCAACTTCACGAGTTGGATGGGACTCTTGTTGAAGTCAAGAACTACATCGTAAAACCTGAGGGATATACCATTCCTTTCAACTCAGCCAAAATCCACGGCATCACCACCGAAAAGGCGGAGGCCGAAGGATTGGAATTGAAGTTTGTTCTGGAGGAGTTTAAGAAGGCGATGGACCAAGCTTCATTTTTAGCCGGTCACAACATCGAGTTTGACATCAACATTGCTGGGGCAGAATCTGTGCGTACCGAAATGGAGCACAGCATTCTCGACATTCCCAGTGTAGACACCAAGGATGAGTCGACGGAGTACTGTGCGATTCCTGGAGGTAGAGGCGGTCGGTTTAAGTGGCCGACTTTGACTGAGTTGCATATGAAACTCTTCGGTGAAGGCTTCGACGAAGCACACAATGCCTCCGCCGATGTTGTGGCCACAGCTCGTTGTTTCTTGGAACTCATACGTTTGGGTGTTATAAAAGCATCAACTCTTGGCTTTAATGCAGAGGAGATGGCGCGTTTCAAAGAGGTGAACCCAAGCGTCGTTCAAGGCATTGACATCACAATTGAGGCGCAAACGAAGGCGAGTAAGACAAAGAAGAAATCCAAAGACGGAGGTGAAGAAGATCTAGCTAAAACGCCAGTTTCGAAGATCAAGTCGCCTTTCATTCATCTTCACAATCACACCCAATTCTCTGTACTTCAGAGTACCACGAAAGTGAAGCCATTGGTGGAGAAGGCGAAGGCGGATGGAATGCCTGCCGTTTGTATGACCGATCACGGAAATCTATACGGGGCCTTCAAGTTTGTTCGAGAATGCATTATGAACGACATCACACCAATTGTGGGATGTGAGCTTTACGTTGCACAGGATCGGAGTATCAAGAAATTCACGAAAGACAATCCAGATCGACGGAATACTCAAGTTCTTCTTGCCAAGAATAGGGCGGGTTACAACAATTTGGTGAAGTTGTGTTCTGCAGGGTTCACTGAAGGATACTATGCTGGCTACCCAAGGGTAGATAAGGAAATTCTTGTTCATTACAAGGAAAACCTAATCGCTACCACAGGGGGAATTGGTGCGGAAATTCCCTCATTAATTTTGAACGTTGGGGAAACGCAAGCCGAAGAAGCTTTTCAGTGGTGGCACGAGCAGTTTGGGGTAGACTTCTACGTAGAGTTGGTAGATCACGGGCTGGAAGAGGAAAAGCATTTGAATGAGGTTCTTCTTCAGTTTGCCAAGAAGTACGGCGTAAAATATTTTCCAGCAAACAACTCATACTATCTCGAGAAAGACAATGCCGAAGCACACGATATTTTGCTTTGTGTGAAAGATGGTGAGCTGAAGGATACTCCAATTGGAAGAGGTCGTGGTTTCCGTTACGGAATGCCCAACGACGAATACTACTTCAAGACCCAGGAGGAAATGAAAGCGCTCTTTGCGCACCTGCCAGAGTCCTTCGAGACCTTCGACGAGATTCTTTCGAAAGTAGAAGTCTACGACCTGAAACGCGACATCCTTTTGCCTTCTTACGAATTACCAGAAGGCTTTACAGATCAGGACGAATACCTGCGTCACCTCACTTACGAAGGTGCAAAAAATCGCTACCCTGAGATGACGGATGAGATTCGCGATCGACTGGATCTTGAGCTCAAAGTGGTGAAGGAAATGGGTTTTCCTGGCTACTTCCTCATCGTACAAGATTTTACCAGCAAGGCACGCGAAATGGGCGTGAGTGTTGGTCCTGGAAGGGGCTCTGCGGCTGGTTCTGCGGTTGCCTTCTGTGTGGGGATTACGAACATCGACCCAATTAAGTACAAACTGCTATTCGAGCGATTCCTGAATCCAGAGCGGGTGAGCATGCCCGATATCGACATTGATTTCGACGACGAAGGACGCGGTAAAATCATCGATTACGTTGTAGACAAATACGGCAAGGAGCAAGTGGCGCAAATCATCACCTACGGCTCGATGGCAGCGAAATCGGCCATTCGCGATGTATCAAGGGTGATGGCTTTTCCTTTGGATGAAACCGATCGCATTGCGAAGTTGGTCCCCGATTTTCAGAATCTTGAATACTTGCTTCACGCAGATGCAAAAGGTCTGAGCCAAAAGCTCAATTCAGATGCTGCGGCAAACGCGACGCAACTTCAAAAATTCTTGAACGATGGAGGCAGAGCAGCCGACATTCTTGAGCAGGCTGAAATTCTGGAAGGCTCGGTTCGAAATACGGGAATTCATGCCTGTGGTGTAATCATTACGCCTGAGAATCTCACGAATCTGATTCCCGTTGCCACTTCAAAGGATTCCGATCTTCTTGTGACGCAGTTCGACAACAAAGTCGTTGAAGATGCTGGGATGTTGAAGATGGACTTCTTGGGTTTGAAGACACTCACCATCATCAAGCACGCCATACGGATCATCAAAAGCCGACATGGAGTGGAGATTGACATCGACGACATTCCGCTCGACGATGAAGCGACCTTCGAATTGTACCAAAAGGGGGAGACCAATGGGACCTTCCAGTTTGAGTCTGTTGGAATGCAGAAAAACCTGCGCAAACTCAAGCCTACGAACATTGAAGACCTCATTGCGATGAACGCTTTGTTCCGTCCGGGACCGATGCAATTCATCGACACCTTCATTGCGCGGAAACACGGACGAGAGCCGGTGGAGTATCCACACGCCGAATTGGAAGGGATCCTGAAGGATACTTACGGCATCATGGTGTACCAAGAACAGATTATGCAAACTGCTCAAATTCTTGGAGGATATTCACTCGGAGGAGCCGATTTGCTCAGGCGAGCGATGGGTAAGAAGAAGATGGATGTGATGGAGCAGCAGAAGGAAGTTTTCCGCGAAGGCTGCGCCAAAAAGCATCAAATAGAAGCGGAGCAGGCCGATAAGATTTTCGATATCATGGCGAAGTTCGCCGAGTACGGATTCAACCGGTCACACTCAGCAGCTTATTCAGTCGTTGCTTTCCAGACGGCTTATTTAAAAGCGAACTATCCGGCGGAGTACATGGCTTCCGTGCTCACAAACAATATGTCCGACATCAAGAAGGTGTCCTTCTTCATGGAAGAATGCAGACGGGCAGACCTAAAGGTTTTGGGGCCAGACATAAATGAAAGTGAGTATGGCTTCACGGTGAATAAAAAGGGTGAAATCCGATTTGGCTTGGGTGCTGTAAAAGGCGTTGGAGAAGCCGCAGTGGAAAGTTTGGTTGCCGAGCGCATTGAAAATGGATTGTTTGAAGGAATCTTTGACCTCACAAAGAGAATGGATCACCGCGCTGCCAACAAAAAGACTTTGGAAAGCATGGCCTACGCTGGTGCGCTCGATGCTTTCACCGATGGTCACCGAGCCGTATACTTCCATAAAGACGGAGATACAACCACCTTCCTTGAGAAGGCCATTCGTTTTGGTCAGAACCACCAGCATGCAGAGAACAGTTCTCAAGTTTCTCTTTTTGGTGAAGGCTCCGAAGTAAGCATTCCAGAACCTCAAATTCCCGAAGCGGAGACATGGGGGACGCTGAAGAAATTGTCGCACGAAAAGGAGTTGGTAGGAATGTTCATTTCCGGGCATCCACTCGACGATTATGCCTTGGAGTTGAAGAGCTTCACTACTTCTGGTTTTAACTTGGGTTACTTAGACAACTTTGAGGCATTGGTGAACAAGGATTTGCGCTTTGGAGCCATCGTAACCCATGCGGAACACCGAACCTCTAAGAAAGGAAAACCTTATGGTGAATTGACGCTGGAAGACTATCGAGCGAATTTTAATTTCCGCCTCTTCAGCGACGACTATCTGAAGTGGAAGGCCTTTTTAACCACCAATTTTTTACTCTACATCACGGGCCGTGTGGTGAAGCGCGAGTGGGGGAATGAATCCTACGTGTTTAAGGTTCAGCAGATGGAATTGCTATCCGAGTTGATGGATAAGAAGGTGAAAGAGTTGAGCGTGAGCTTTGATGTGAATGCCATCGATGAAGGACTTCTGGATCGCTTGGATTTAGAGCTTAAAGCCGCTGCGGGTGGATGTCGAGTGAAGTTGAACCTGATAGATTTTGAGGAGAATTTGAGTTCAGAGTTGATTTCAAAAGAGATTCGCGTTCGTCCGAGCAGCGAATTGGTTTCAGATTTGGAGAAGTTGGGACCATTGGAGGTCAAGTTGATCTAAGAACATCCTGTGAGAAATAGTCTTCTTTTATTCTTCCTGCTTTTGGGTTTTGCGCTTTCTGCTCAAGATGTGGATCTTCGGATTGATACCACTTTAAGTGCCGAGGCTTTGGTGAAAAATCTTTTGGGTGGAAATCGGGGCATTGAAGTAAAGGAAGCCGACTTTAAAGGTGCACGGCAAGCGGCGGGCAGTTTCAAAATTATTGGAGCCGAATGTTGTTTTTTCAAGGAAGGAATCATCCTCAGTACGGGAGAAGCCGAACACGCTCGCGGTCCGAATATGAAGAGCAGCTCCGGTGAAGCCTTGGGCACCCGAGGTCGGAATCATTTGGCGCGTATGGCTCGCAATGTTTCCATGGATGCGGCAATGCTTCAGTTCGATTTTAAGCCAAGTGGAGATAGCTTGGCCTTTGAGTTTGTGTTTGCTTCAGAAGAGTATCCCGAGTTTGTCAATCGAGGAGTGAACGACGTCTTTGTCTTTCTGCTCATCGACATGGAAACGAACGAGATAAAGAACCTGGCAACGGTTCCGGGCACAAAAGAGCCCATCAGCATCGACAACATCAACCATCGCCGGAACCATCGATTGTACAACAACAATTCCTATTGGTCGGGGCAAAAGATGGACTTCTGGAAAGAGAATTTGGAAAAAGCCCTGATGGCAAATGTGCTTCAGTTCGATGGCTATACAGTTCCCTTAATCGCCAGTGCAAAGGTGATTCCCGGAAGGTGGTATAAGATGAGTCTTGAAATCAGCGACATAGGAGATGGCTTGTACGACTCTGCGGTTTTCCTGAAGGCGGGAAGTTTTACCGATCGCGCAGGAGAAGATTCAGAGCAGAAGGTGGATTTGGAAATAGAAGACACAGATTGGTTGCATTCAAGAAAAGAGGGCGATACTACGGTGCTTGAGCTGCAACTCTATTTTGACCACGACGAGTATAAGCTGGTGGATTCAGAAATGGAAAAACTCAGCTCAGTGGCAGACGAGCTGAAAGCTAAGTCCTTTTCAATTCTAGTAAAAGGACATACCGATAACAAAGGAGAGGAGACCTACAATCAAACTCTTTCAGAGCGAAGAGCCAAGGAAGTCCGCTTGATGCTTTTGAATAGGGGCTTTGATGCTGAAAAGATAAAAGCGATCGGCAGGGGAGAGTATGAGCCTCTTGAAAAAGGTGAATTGGAAGAACAACAAGCTAAGAATAGGCGAGTAGAGTTATGGCTTTATTGAGGTGGTTGTAAGCCCTCCGCGTGCCTGAGCCTGTCGAAGGCTGCGATGTTCAAAATTGACAGACCTACGTCCGTGTAATTTATAGAGAGCACAAATTGATACAATTCATTCACTACATACTCCACTTAGTATTCCCCCTCTTCATTGCCATATTCTTCTTCAAGAAAGACTGGAAAAAAGCCTACCTCATTTTCCTAGCAACCATGCTGGTGGACGTCGATCACCTGCTCGCGGAACCGATATACGAATTGGGTCGTTGCAGCATTGGTTTCCATCCCTTGCATTCTTATCTCGCCATTGGGGTTTATGTACTGCTCTTATTTCTTCCGAAGCCCTATCGATACATCGCTATTGGTCTGTTGATGCACATGGCTACGGATGGGTTGGATTGCTTACTCATGGAGTAGAGAGTGGAGAGTGAGAGTGAATGTGGAGAGTTGGTCATCTTCTTGGCCCTTGTTCAGATTCACCGAAGCATAGTCAGACTGAGCCTGTCGAAGTCTACTTTAAATAAGATGATGTCTGCCATCGTTTAGCTCCTGCGGGTAAAGAGTGAGAGAGTGATGGAGTGGATTGCTGATGCGCAGATGTGCGAATTTGGAAATATGAGAATTTGCAAATGTGAATATCCGCCTCAGCTGCGCTAATTCGGACAAGTGTGAGAATTTACATTTGGTAACCTGTAACCTGTAACCTGTAACCTTTAACCTGTCACCTGTCGCCTGTCACCTGTCACCTGTCGCCTGTCACCTGTCACCTGCCTGCCCGCCCGAAGCGCAGCGTAGGAGGGTAACCTGTAACCCGTAACCTGTAACCTGCCCGCCCGAAGCGTAGCATAGGAGGGTAACCTGTCACCTGTCACCTGTCACCTGTAATCAAAGCCCTATTCTTTAACAATCCTGAACACCTTCGAATCTCCATTTCCAAATCTGGCTTCGAGCAGGTAAACGCCAGGAGCACCAGTAATATTCAAGACTTGGCTGTTGTCGCTAAGGGATACTGGAGCTAGAACATCTTGTCCGAGAATGTTTCTCAGGGTGAGGGTGATGGGTTCCGTATTATGAGTAGTTGAAATTCGAACAGCTCCTGTAGTTGGGTTCGGGACGATTCGAATCTCTGCACTTTCAGATTGATGAATTCCTAATGGATTGATGTTGACACTTAGAGAGTTCAATGTTGTACACGAATTGCTGTCGGTTTCCCAAACATTGATCACGCCGGGTCCACTGCTGTCCCACTTTACTTCAATACTGTCGCCAGAGTTGATGGAGATGGTTCCGCCAACAACATTCCAATTTAAGCTCGAGCCGGAAAGGGGAGCCAAAGAGTACATGTGTTTGCTGCCTCCAACAACGGTGGTAGATCCTATGATGCTGATTTGTGGAGGTTTTGGGAAGACTGTAATACTGCTGATAGCAGTGTCGCTGCAGCCATTGCCGGCAGTGTAGAGGTAGTTGACTACGAAAGTTCCTGCTCCTGAACTATCGGGATGGAATTGATTTCCAGAAATCCCTGTTCCAAAGAAGGAGCCACCAGTAGGGTCTCCGCCAGTTAAATTCAATGAGGAGTCGCTTTCGCAAATATCCTCCAGTTCATTCAATGTCGCAACAGGCTTGTCCAATATGGAGTAAAGCTTAGAAATGGAGTTGGTGCATCCATTCTGATGGGTATAGGAATAGGTGACTTGATAGGTGTTCGGTGGGGCACTTCCTGGATAAAGTATATTGTTTGAAACTCCAATACCTATGAAGCTTCCTCCTGCTGGACTTCCGACTAAAATCAGACTATCGTCTTTCTCACACACTGATGGAATAGTGAAATTAACGGCTGGATTGGGCTTCACGAAAATGTCGACGAAGGCAGAGTCAATACAATTGGATTGGTAGCTCTTGCTGTAGTAGACTCTATGAGAGCCCGCACCCGATACCGAGGTACTGAACACATTGCCAAGGACTGCTGAGCTGACGAACTGACCACCTGTCACATTGCTGCTCAAAATAGATGTTTCACCTTCACAAATCGTGTCGCGACTGGCTTGAACGACGATGCTTGGCCGCGAGGCAATACTTAGAGTTTGCATCAACGTATCTACGCAAATTCCAGAACTGTCTTGAAGAATGGCCCAAACGGTATCTTGAGAGCTGATGGTCACCTGAGTTGAAAAGCTTGTTGAGTCGCTGAACAAGGAGCCTGGAAACCAGCTTACGACATATCTAGTAGAATCAAAATTTCTCTCGTAGTTCATTCTCAACAGAGGCAAGCCATAAGATGCAGCCCAACCGAGTTGAGTAGAAGAGCAGGCGGAGTTTCCTGAAAGAATTGTGGCAATCACGGCTTGGTAATTCACCGAATCCATTTCTACTCTAGGACTGTTCAAGCCACTTCCATCTGAGCAGATCTGGATGATGAGGTTTGAATTCTCTTTTAGAAAGAATGTATTCTGCAATTGAATCATGTTCCAGCCAGAAACGATTGTCACATTGGTGTCTGCAAATACATCGACCATACCAGTCATGTAGTTTGTCAAAGTGGAATCAGATGTACAGCGCATTTTAATCTTAAAATCTGGGATGCTTACGGGTGGCGTTCCGTTGTCCACGAAAAAGCCAATTTCCTTTATGATTCCCGAAGTGAAATCAGATGCTTCGAGCGCAGAATAGCGGTATAAGAACGCCTGCTTCACACTTCCATCGTGAATTGCAAATGGATTCGGATAGGCCAAATTGCCAGAACCAGAGGCATTGGTGAGATAGTTCGAGGATCCAATGATGGCACTTCTCGGATTGTTGAGGCAAGTGACATTTGTGTCTCCACAAAGGGCATCGCATGCAGAGCCAATGTGTATGTCCAGAGGAACCCCTGCACACAAGCTGTCGGTTTCACTCAAAATCATCGCTGTCCCAGAAGCTGGAGCGATAACATTCAACATGACCTCCAGATTTTGACGGCAATATCCATCTCTTACTTCAAGCTTTATGGAGCCATCATTCCTATCCGAAAGGTCGGATGAAGAAAGGGTGTCGTTCGAAATGTATTCTGGTCCTGTCCACTTATAACTGAAGCTACCTGTTCGACTCATGCCAATTGGCAATCCAGTCAAGGTATCCCCAAGACACAGACTTGTGTCCCTCAGTCCAAGAATTCGAAAGGAATCAGTGACATAGATGGTAATTGTATCTGAGTTTTGACATTGCCGCACCGTGTCCCCAAAGAGGACATAGGTCGTTGTGAGTGTCGGCCATGCTTGTACCTGTGAACAACTATCGCAACTGAAATTCACTCCAGGTATGAGGCTAGAGCCACCGGGAAGTGCCAACCATTTAATGGAGTCGGTTGAAAGGGCCTGGAGGTCCACTGTGTCGCCCCGGCAAATTTCATTGAGTTTGGGATAAATGCTTGGCGTTTTGGTGAGGTCAATGATGAAGTCGGAGTAAGTAATTCCAGGCACATTACAAGCATTGTCACTTTTCTTGAAATAGAAATGGTATCGTTCAAAAGCCATGCGCACAACCTTCCATGAAAAGGTGGCAATTTGGACGGAATCGTTGATGGCGTTGATACTGAAACTAGCCCCGGGAAGTACACTTGAAAAATTCGATGTTAGAATCAAAGTGTCTGTACTGTCGGCCGAATAGAACTCTGGATCCCATACTGTGATGTCGAATGAAAAGCTGTCGCCTACACATGCTTCTATGCGATTGAGCGTGCTGCTGTCCAGTTCTGCTGTACCAGTGAAGTTCTGAATACCAAATGTATCTAGAGGAACTGTGTTGATACAACCACCAACCGAAAAAACGTAATCCTGCATCGACCTTCCTTTCAACTGCCCGCTCACATCGTATTCCGAAACTTCTATTACCACTACATAAGTCCCAATGACCGTCGGATTAAATTCGATTTGACCTGTTACGCTGTCTAGTGTGAGTCCAGGAATTGGGGATGTTGAAGAGTGCGGAGATGTATATGGAACACATGTGTTGGCCGATGATCGACTGCAGATAAAGGCATAGGTCAGACTATCCCCGTCTGGGTCCGTTGCTCCAAGATTAAACGTTGAAGGCTTACCGGTGCAGAACGATGGAAATGGGTCGGAGGCGTAGCTTGGGGCCGAGTTGCATGAATCCGAAAGGTTGCAAATACTTGTCTCAACATAAGGAGACGATGCACTTGCATTGTGAAAAGAAGGGCGACAACATGCTCCTCTGAAGCCAATGGTCCAGCAATCACATCTTGGAGTCAAGATAAAAATGCCTGAATAGAGAATAGCCTCAACGCCCGGCGAAAATCCGCTTGAAGTATCACAAGTGGTTTGTACGCTTGGGCATACATTGGTTACATCGGTTGTGCTCACTCGATTGACAGTGCCATTCACTACACTGCCACAAGAACTACTTGCTGAAATCTGTAAGCTAGTCGCAGTCCATCCCGCTCCATTGCAATTTCGAAATACTCTCACATTAATCTTGAAAGAGTCTTGCCCAATACATTCGTACAAAATTTCATTGCCAAGGATGTGCGAGGAGAAGCTCGGACCAAAGGCCATTGACAACACCAGGGAGGCGAATAGATATTTGAATCGAAGGAATTTTGGGAGATTCATGAACAGCACTTCCTTTATAGGACGAAGTTACCTTAAGGTAATGAATAAAGAAGTATGAAGTCAGCTTATTGAAGATGGAGTGAGCGTAGAGAGTAGAGAGTAGAGAGTAGAGAGTAGAGAGTAGAGAGTGGATAGTAGGTCATCTTCTTGGCTCTTGTTCAAATTCACCGAAGCATAGTCAGACTGAGCTTGTCGAAGTCTTCTTTAAATAGGATGATTTCCGCCTTCGTTTGGCTCCTGCGGGTAAAGAGAGAGAGAGTGATGGAGTGGAGGAGTGAAACCCGCCTTCCCCGCCTTCGATGCTCTCATTCGGGCAGGCCCGCCAGCCGGCGGATCTTTCGGTTAGAGAGTGAAAGAGTGGTTTAAAGTTTTTAGTTGGAGGTTATAAGTTACAGGTTGATGCTCAACTAAAATCATGAATCAATAATTCGCACATCTTCATATCTGCAGATTTCCACATCTACACCTATTCTTTCACGATTCGGAAAACCTCGAATAAATACTCAAAGTAGAGAAGTGATAGTCGGGCGAATGCAATAATCTCGGATATTCGTCGTATTCAAAACTGAATGAACCGCATAGCCCTCATTGTACTTTCATTTTTTCTGTCAACGAATTTGTTGGCTCAAGTATCGGGATCGCGTGTGTACACATTCCTCAACCTACCTCAGTCGGCTAGAGAAGCTGCTCTAGGTGGGGCTTCAATGGCGCATCGCGATGGCGGACTTCAAACCGCTTTATCGAATCCAGCTCTTCTAGATGCTCGGGCCGACGGCTCATTTGGCTTGTTGTTCAGTCCTTTCATTGCGGGAATGAATTACGGAAATGTGACTTACGCTAAAGAGACGAAAGCACTTGGTACAGTCGCAGCTTCAATGCAGTTTTTCAGTTATGGGAAGTTCACGGAGGCAGATGAAACTGGCGTTCAACTCGGTGAATTCAGTGCCGCGGATTACGCTCTTTCTTTCATGAACAGTCGGAAGCTCAGCGACCAAATTCAAATGGGAGTTGCTGCCAAGTTTATTTATTCAAGCCTTCAAGATGTTCAATCCTTTGGCTTCGCCTTCGATGTGGGCGCTTCCTATGCAGGTGCAGATTCAGCATTTTACTTCAGTGCTTTAGTTAAGAATGTAGGGAGTCAAATTGTTCCCTACCAGAATGGAGAGTTCAACAATCTTCCTTTGGATGTGCAATTGGCCATTTCCAGGAAAGTTGCGAAAGCACCTTTTCGCGTTATGGCGGCAGCCACAAGTTTGCAACGTTGGGACCTGCGTCACGATTATCAACTTACAGCCGATCAGGCAGAGGCAAGGTTTAATCTCGATATGCTGATGCGGCATTTTGTGCTCGGATTGGAGTTTGTTCCTTCGAATAAGTTCAACCTCCGACTGGGCTACAATTACAGGCGTCAACGTGAATTGCAATTAGACGATCGAACGGGTGCTGCCGGCTTTTCTGGAGGATTGGAGTTCAAAACCAAGAAGTACAGCTTTAGCTACGGATTTGCTCGCTACCACCTAAGTTCTACGAGCCACCATTTGAATCTCATCCTCAACTTCAAGGAATTCAAAAGAAGGACCGAAAATTCCTAGATTCGTCGTCATGGCGGACAAAATAAACATTGCAATAGATGGCTTTTCCGGTTCTGGAAAAAGCACCCTCGCAAAAGATTTGGCAGAACGATTGTCGTACCTCTTCATCGATACGGGTTCCATGTATCGTGCTGTGAGTTTGTTTGCTCTTCAGGAAGGTCTTTTTAAAGACGGACAATTGCAGACCCAATTGCTCATCGATTGTTTGGATGTGCTTCATGTGGATTTCGCCTTTAACGAAGAGGAGGGAAAATACTGCGTTCGGCTGAATGGAATGGAAGTGGAGAAGGATATCCGCGGTCTGGAAGTTTCGAATGTGGTGAGTCAGGTAGCTGCTGTTGCAGAAGTACGTAAGAAATTGGTGGCTCTGCAGCGCCACTTAGGAATGTCGAAAGGAGTGGTAATGGACGGTCGGGATATTGGGACCGTCGTGTTTCCCGATGCAGAACTGAAAATATTTGTCACAACTTCAGCCGAAGAACGAGCTCAAAGGCGCTATGCGCAGTTGCGCTCAAAAGGTGAGGATGTTAATTACGATGAGGTTCTCAACAACATTCAATCGCGCGATAAAATGGACACGGAGCGCGAAGCTTCACCGCTTCGGCAGGCTGCAGATGCTAAGTTGCTCGACAATCAGCGCATGAATCGCTTAGAACAGCTCCAAGTCGCTTTGAAGTGGGTTGAGGAAACTTTAAACTAGCTCAACAACCATGGCGCTCGCGCCACCTCCGCCGTTGCAGATTCCAGCAGCTCCAAGTTTAGCTCCGTTTTGCTTAAGAACATTTAGAAGCGTTACAATGATGCGAGAGCCGGAATTTCCTAGTGGATGACCTAGAGAAACAGCTCCACCGTTGGTGTTCACTTTTGCCGGATTCAATTCCATCATTTGTGTGTTGGCGATACCGACTACCGCAAAAGCTTCATTGAGTTCGAAGTACTCGATGTCGGTCATTTCCAAACCTGCTTTTCCAATCGCGATTGGAACTGCTTTGGCTGGAGCTGTGGTGAACCATTCGGGTTTCTGAGCCGCGTCGGCATAAGAGCGAATCTTAGCGATGGGCTTCAAACCTAAGGCTTCCATTTTTTCTTTCGACATCAATACGAGGGCAGAGGCACCATCGTTGAGCGTGGACGCATTGGCAGCGGTAACAGTTCCTTCTTTCTGGAACACTGGACGAAGCGTTGGAATCTTCTCCATTTTTACATTCTTGTATTCTTCGTCTTCAGAAACTACGATGGCATCGCCTCTTCTTTGTGGAACCTCCACAGGAACAATCTCGTCGGCGAATTTACCAGCAGCCCAAGCAGCTGCAGAACGTTCGTAAGATTCTACAGTGAATTTGTCTTGGTCTTCACGGCTGATCTTGCATTCAGAAGCGCAGAGCTCAGCGGCATTTCCCATGTGGTAGTCGTTGTAAACATCGGTGAGGCCGTCGAGTACCATTCCGTCTTGCATGCTGATTGGGCCCAACTTAACGCCGTTTCTGGCATTCATGTAGTGAGGAACAGAAGACATATTCTCCATTCCACCAACAACAACCGCTTCGCGATCTCCGGCGATGATGGCTTGAGCACCGAGCATGATCGATTTCATTCCTGAAGCACATACTTTATTCACAGTGGTGGCTGGAACGTTCTCAGAGATGCCAGCAAACATGGCGGCCTGACGTGCAGGTGCTTGTCCGAGTCCGGCTTGAAGAACACAACCCATGTACACCTCTTCGATTTCTGAAGCGTCGATGCCTCCTTTAGTCAAAGCACCTTTAATTGCTGCGGCGCCCAACTTAGTGGCGGGTACTGTAGATAGTGATCCCATGAAGCTACCTATGGGAGTTCGGACTGCTGATACGATGAATACCTCTCTCATGTTTGTGATTTTTCGGATGATGAATCGCCCATTTTGGGGGCAGCAAAAGTAATGATTCCATAGTGCAATTCAAGGGGCGAATTCTGTGCGAATTCTTATAGAATATTCCGTTGTTCAAAAAGCATCGAAGAAGTCGTTTGGAAGCATTGGATTCAAAGCCTTCATTCCCCTATTTTCGTTGTGCCCATGAATAAGATTCTTGAAGACATCCGAAGTACACCGCAGCTCTTGTTGAAGACCTTTTTGGTCGTGCTCGGAATAGCGTGGTTGGTGACTCTATTTCCGAGAGAAGTGAAGTTCAAATATGAATTTCAGAAGGGCATGCCATGGTTGCATGAAAAACTCATAGCTCCTTTCGATTTCGCCATCTATAAAAGTGTTGACGAACTGCAAGAAGAAGAGCGCGCTATTCGAAATGATCACAGTCCTTATTTCGTTCGACGTGCCGAAATCGGGGAGAAACAATTGCATGATTTTGAAGTCAGCTTTCGAGCGATTTGGGATAGTTTGCATTACTCCGATGAAGATGGATATCCGGAGTTTACTCAGAAGGCTGAACTCGAATTTGGTCAAGAAGTACTAGGGGAGATTTACCGACGAGGTTTGATTGAAAGCCATGAAAGCATCGACGGAAAAGGAGAGCAATTCGTGCTGAATATTTCCGATCAACAGGTTAGTGAAGAGTATGAATTGAATGAAATTTACTTGATTTCAGGTGCGATACAATTCATTGAAAATCAGTTATCAGAGAACTCTCAATTCAACAAAACATTTATTGAAACCTTGCTCGCCGAGCATTTGCGTCCGAACGTTTTTTACGATAAGACGACCACTGATTTAAGCTTGCAAGAACGCTTGAAAGACATCTCACTTACCTACGGTAAAGTGGCCAAGGATTTAAAGATTGTGGATCAAGGAGAGGTGGTAAACGACGATCTTTTTCGAAAGCTGTCTTCCCTCAAAAGAGAGTATGAACTCCGCAGTGGGAACATGGAGAATTCGGCCGTCTTGATCTTTGGCCAAACGCTCATTGTGTTCATCTGCATTTCGGTGCTTCTTCTCTTTCTAACCATTTTCAGAAAGGACGTCATCAACGAAAACAACCGCTTCTATTTTGTGCTTTTAGTTTTCGTGCTCACGGTCAGTTTTTCGGCTCTTCCTTCCGTCTTTGATGGACTGGATATTATGGCTTTGCCCTTTTGCATATTGCCCATTCTAATTCGAACTTTTTTCGATACACGACTGGCCATTTTAACTCATGTAATTGCTTGCTTGTTGATTGGCTTTTTAGCTCCCAATGGTTTTGAATTTGTCTTTGTTCAATCCGTAACAGGGATTGCAGCTGTATACAGCCTGGTTAGTTTGAGAAAACGATCTCAACTGCTCACGACCTCATTGGTGATTTTTATAGTGTATTCAGCAACTTATACGGGGCTTTCAATTCTTCATGAAGGAGATTGGGCAAGTATCAACTGGAGAAAGCTTCAATGGTTTGGCGCGAGTGCGATTTTCACCTTACTGGTCTATCCATTGATTTTCATTTTTGAGAAGATGTTCCGCTTCGTGTCGGATGTAACACTGATGGAACTCTCCGATTCGAACGCTCCTTTGCTTCGCGACTTAAGCAGCAAAGCACCTGGAACCTTTCAGCATTCCTTACAAGTGGCGAACCTTGCCGAGGCAGGCGCATCAGCGATTGGCGCAGATCCACTCTTAGTTCGTACGGGAGCCTTGTACCACGACATTGGAAAAATGCTTCAGCCACAATACTTCATCGAAAATCAACTGGGCGGACACAACCCTCACGATGAACTTGCCTTTGGAGCTTCAGCTCTGGTAATCATTCAACACGTTTTGGATGGGGTGCAGCTGGCTCGTAAGGCAAATCTCCCAAGTCAGATCATTGAGTTCATCCAAACACATCATGGAACTACCCATACTCGATTCTTCTTTGTAAAAGCTCAGCAAGCAGGGGAGACAGTGAATGAGAAGGATTTTCAGTATCCAGGACCAATTCCATTTTCCAAGGAGACGGCGGTATTGATGATGGCCGATTCTGTGGAGGCTGCTTCGAAATCATTGAAGGAATACAGCGAAGAGAACATTGATCATTTGGTAGAGGGGATTATTGAAAACCAAAGAAAGGAAGGCCAATACGAAGAGGCCGACATTACTTTCAAAGACATCAGCACCTTAAAGAAATTGTTTAAAGGGATGCTTAAGAACATTTATCACGTAAGAATCGAATACCCAGAGGAAGAATAGGATGCTGTATGAGCTTCTCATTTTCTTTTTGAATGCAGTTGGGGTGCTGGTTGTACTCGGGTGGATCATTCAGCGCAAAGCAGATTCAGGTTTGAGCAGTCTGCGTTTTTGGTTGCACCGAAGAACCCTTACGTATGTCTTCAGTGTTCTTGGCTTGTTTTCCGTTTCCTTCTTCGTGGTAAACGTCCTAATTCAAGACCCTTCCTTAGATTCTGCGGAGCAGAAGATTGAGCACTATTCTAAGTTGGACGATTTTCATGAATTGGCCTGGGCTTATGTCGAATTGCTTGATTTTGAAGATACCACCGAGGCAGGCTTGGATTTGCATTTCAGTTTGATTCACAACACCCGTGGAGCTGTAGCAAAGGACAGGATTACGCATGGAGCCGATTCGACTTCGCATGAATTGATTGGAATTATTGAGCGACTCTACAGAGGTGAACTTGAATCGGATGATGCGCGTTTGTTCTATGGCATGCATCAGGTAGACCTGGGAGCTTTGGACTCGGCTTACTATCACTTGAGCCAGGTAACGAACAAAGATTTGAAGTACTACAATTACGCGTGGGGAAGGTTTTATAAGCGCATGGGTTTCCTCGATTCTGCCACGGTCTACTTCCAAAAGAGCATCGACGCCAATCTATTTCCTGAAGGCTCATATCGCGAGCTGTCTACATACCTATTCGACGAGGGAGAAAACCTTGCCCTGCGCGATTTGGCCTTGAAGGATGAAGATGGAATGATTCATACTTACATCCGCAGGTTGAGTTTTTACTATCAGGCCAACTTCTTGGATTATATGCTCGAAGTTTTTCGAATGGACATCAAGCGCTTAAATCTTTGGGGCACATTGGCGGCCTTTCTTATCAGTCTTATTTGGATCATCTACATCTGGAAGCTGGATGTGTACGAACCCGAACGCTGGAGCTACGTAGGTCTGACCTTTCTGCTCAGTGCGATCACGATTCATTTCGTGTTTCCCATCACCGACACCCTAAATTTTGCGGGATTTGAATTGAATGGAAGTCCGCTCAATGACCTCCTGTATTGTATTGTGGGCATTGGAATGGTGGAGGAGATGGTGAAGATCCTTCCGGTTTTGTTTATGGTTTATTTCACCAAGGAGGTCGACGAACCCTATGATTTTATTCTCTACGGATCTGTTTCGGCACTGGGCTTTGCCTTCGTTGAGAACATTGGCTACATCGAACAAGACAAGCTCAATAATATTGGTGCCCGCGGTTTTCTTGCTGCTGTAGGTCACATGATGTGGACCTCAACCATTTGCTATGGAATGCTACTCAATAGATATAAGTGGCATCAGCATAGGTGGTTAACATTCTTTGGCTTTTTCTTGCTTGCAGCAATAGCACATGGGTTTTATGACTTTTGGCTCATCAATGATTGGGCTTCCAGCTACAATTTTCTCACGCTGATTTTCTTCTTGATGTCGGTGCATATATGGTTCTTGATGAAGAACAATGCCATCAATATTTCAACTTTTTTCGATCCCAAAATCGTCATCCGAAACGATCAACTGAAGTTCTTTTTGATCATTTCCTTTTTAAGTCTGTTTCTATACGGATACATCGCCCAAAGTATATACTTAGGTGCTTTTCATGCCAACGATTACCTCATGGTGAACTTGGCTTTCTATGGCTATTTCATCATTTACCTAGCCTTCATTTTCAGTCGCTTCGACATTGTTCATGGTTACTTCGCGCCGATCAACATCCCCTTCAATGTAGCTTTTCCTCGCTTGATAAAAACTGCTGAATACAGTGGAAAGCGAATAGAGTTGCAGCTTATCCCGGGGCACAAACACGATGAGTTACTTGAAGAGGCTAAGAAGGTATTTCCGCCCAGCGCCTATATGAGAAAGAGGAAGGTTGTTGATGGGGATAAGCATTGGTACGTGCTAGAATTGGAGAAACAGGTCCAATGGTCTAGGGGCATTCCAAATACCCTATTGATGTTCCAAGATGATTTGGATTTCGACTACCAAGTGGGTGAGGAGGTTCAAGTATTTCTTGCAGCCATACCTCGGAAAGAGATGCTGAACCAAACCTTTCTCCACCGTCGACAATTGGTGGAGATAGGTTGGGCTACAGCGGTAGTTTTAGCGGACGAATAGTCGCTGAACTTCAGTTTGACCTGAAGCATTCATTTCAAGAAGATACAATCCCGATTGAAGCTCGGAAAGCAATGCACGATCAGTGTTCGCTCCACTCAATACTTCTCTGCCTGTAAGGTCAATCAATCGGTACGAATCCAAAGTCTCGGAAAAGTACAGTCGGTCGATAACCGGATTCGGATATGCTTTGAGTTTAGACAAATTCAATTCGAATGTTCCAGAAGGTGCGCTTGCATCTTGAGTAATTGCGAGGCTCCCAGTTCGAATGTTGTCACCGCTGTTGTTTCCGTTGTTGTTGGCAGCGTTTACTGCAGCATAAAACGCAATGTCTCCTGCGTTTCCGGTCGGTGCTGTCCATTGTACACTAAATTCCAAGGTATCGTTCCCAATAATTTTATTGTTGTGGGTCAGGTTCTGAGTAGAGATCTGCGTTCGGTTGTCCATAATAATCCACGAACCTTGCTTATCTCCTGCATCGTCCTCTGCTACGAGCTCAAAACCCCAGGCTTGAGCTCCAGTAACCTCAGCGCGCAAGGTCAGTGTGTATGTACTGCCGTCGAGGTAACCTCCAGCTGGTACATCGGAGCTTATGGTCACCCCACTTGCTGTAGCAGGAACGCTGTGACAGCCGCCCTGGGCACAAGAACTTCCATTGTCGCCTGGCGAGCCAGTTTTATTTCCTGGTGATTTGGTTGCCCAGAAAATGTTGATGGAGGCAACTAGTAAAATACTTAGAATGCTGATGTAGTTTTTTCTCATAATATGTGTGTTTGATAAGACTCAAATATAAGCGCGATAATATGTAATTCCCAATTCTGATAAAAATCATTGCGTGAAAGGTGTGCTTCAATACTTTTGCTTTATTATTGACCGAACGTTCAATCAAAGTAAATGGCACCAAGATCGGAAGAGCAGTTTGAGGAAATAAGAGAAGCGCGGAAGGCGGAGATTCTCGAAGCGGCTTTTGAGCTTTTCGCCACGGAGGGTTACCATGGAGCCTCGGTAAGTAAAATCGCTAAGCAAGCTGGTATATCCAAAGGCTTGATGTATAATTATTTCAACAGTAAGGAGGATGTCTTGCGCGCAATAATGCGCGATATTATGAATCAAGTCACAAATCGTTTTGATGTTGAAAGCATTGAAAAACTTGAGGAGAAAGATGTGTTCAATTGGGTTGATTTATCCTTTGATGTGGTTTCCGAGGATCCGGTAAAATGGCGCCTTTACACAAGTCTTTCCACACAACCTGAAGTAACCCCAATTCTGATTGAAGAAGCCAGTGGCAACATAGGCTCATTTGTCACCAAGCTCCATGATTTCTTAAAGGGAAAGAAAGTTAAAGACCCCATGTTTTGGGTCAGTCAGATAGCCGCCTACGTCGACGGAGTGCAAATGCACATTCTGTTGAGCCCTGAACAATTTCCAATTGAAAAGTCAAAAAAGGCAATCAAAGATCTCATCAAATCACTGTACTCATGACAACGAACAAGCTATTCTATCTTGCTTTGGGCCTATTGCTGAGCTCACCCATTTTGGGGCAAGATCTTGCCGAAATCATTCAGAAATCGGAAGACCTTATGCGCGGGGCGTCTTCTGAGGCTTCCATGACGATTGAAATCGTGCGACCGAAGTGGTCAAGGGAGATCAGCATGCGCAACTGGTCGCTTGGGACGGAATTCGCATTGAGCTACGTCGATTCACCAGCGAAGGAGAAAGGCTCGGTCATTTTAAAGCGAGATAAGGAAGTGTGGAACTGGATTCCGAGCATTGAGCGTTCCATCAAACTTCCTCCGTCTATGATGATGCAATCTTGGATGGGTACCGACTTCTCGAACGACGATTTAGTGAAACAGTCATCCCTCGTTACAGACTACACCCATAAGATCTTGGGCGACTCGCTGATTGAGGGGCGGAAATGTTGGAAGATTCAACTCACTCCTAAAGAGGATGCGGCAGTTGTATGGGGTAAAATATACACTTGGATTGATCAAGAGTTTTTCATTCAAATGCGTTCAGAGTTGTACGACGAAGACGGCTTCTTGGTCAATATTTTTCAATCGAGCGATGTGAAGGAAATGGGAGGGAAGACACTTCCGACCAGAATGGAGATGACGCCCGTTGAGAAGGAAGGGCACAAAACTGTATTGATCTACAACGATCTAAAATTTGATGTAGGAATCGATGAGTCCTTTTTTACTCCTCAGAACATGAAAAGAATTCGCTGATATGATCTATTTAAAATTAGCTTGGAAGAACATCTGGCGCAATAAGCGTCGAACGGGCATTACATGGGCTTCCATCTTCTTTGCGGTCATTCTCTCCAGTTTGATGATGAGTGTGAAAGAAGGTGTGTACGACAATATGATCAGCACTACAGTTGGTGACTATTCCGGCTACGCACAAATTCATGCGCGCGATTATTGGCAGGAAAAAACAATCGAATATTCTTTTGAACCTACTGAAGAGCTCATCAATGCAATTCAGTCGGAAGAATTGGTGAATGAGTACCTACCTCGAATTGAAAGTTTTGCTCTAGCGGCTTCCGATGAAATCACCAAAGGAGCTATGGTTGTGGGAATTGATGCAGAGAAAGAAGCGCTCATCAATGGCTTTGCCGACCGCGTATACGAAGGTGAATACTTAACAGTCAACTCGAAAGGGATTTTAGTTGGAGCCGGCTTGGCTGAATACCTCAAGGTTGGAGTAAACGACACGATTGTATTGCTTGGTTCGGGTTATCATGGTGTCACAGCTGCCGGGAAGTACCACATTCAAGGCCTTGTGAAATTCGGCTCCCCTGAACTGAGTAAGCAGCTTGTGTTTATGTCTTTGAGTCAGGCTCAAACCTTATACGGAGCAGGTACTATGCTGAATACCATAGTGTTGGATGTGGAAGATGGAGATGCAGGTGCGGAAGCGGTGAAAGCCTTGCGTACAGTATTGCCAGAGGATTACGAGGTGATGGATTGGGTAGAGTTAAACCCCGACTTGGTGAATATGATTGAAACAGACAAAGTGGAGGGTTACGTTTTTATGTTCATCATGTATTTGGTCATCAGTTTCGGAATTTTTGGAACCATGCTGATGATGCTTGCTGAGCGAAGACATGAATTTGGTGTTTTGGTTGCCATCGGCATGAAGCGAATCAAATTGGCCGTACTCGTTTTTCTAGAAGTAGTTTTCATCTCGGTGATAGGTGCCTTCTTGGGAATTATTGGCGCTTACCCAATAAGTCTCTATTTTAATATTAACCCAATTGATTTGGGAGGAGGAGAGATGGGCGAGATGTATGAAGATTATGGGCTTGAGGCAGTGCTTCAGTTTTCAGTAGACCCGATGGTCTTTCTCACCCAAGCCATCGTAATTGCCATCATGGCCTCTGTCATTGCACTTTATCCATTTGGAAGCATTCTGCGGCTCAATGCAATTGAAGAAATGAGATCATGATGCGCGCACGAAGACACATCGCTTTGGATTGCATTCATGAAATGTTGCTTTGGCAAGGAAATAATCTAGACCTCTTAGAAACCGAATAATGATGCTGATAAAAATTGCTTGGAGAAACATTTGGAGAGCGAAGGTTCGGAGCTTCGTCGTAATCACGGCGATCGCTTTAGGACTTTGGGCCGGAGTGTTTGCCTCCGCCTTTGTGGAAGGCATGTTCAAATCCAAAGTCGATTCTGTTGTGGAGAAGGAGATTTCACATTTCCAATTTCATCGACAAGGGTTTAGGGACGAACCAACGGCCAGTTCATACATGGCACAAGGCGATGAAATTCTTGCGGAACTTTCAACTGATGATTCTGTGGAAGCCTATAGTGGAAGACTCATCTCAATGGGAATGCTGGGTTCCGCCAATCAAAATGGTTCCATTAAAATCAATGGCATCGACCCAGAAAAGGAAGCACAAACCACGAAGCTCAACGAGCGACTTGTAGAAGGAGCCTTTTTTGAAGGCATCAAACGCAATCCGGTTCTCATCAGTAAAGAGATTGCCGAGAAATTTAAGGTTAAGCTTCGGTCGAAAGTCGTTTTAACCCTTCAAGACATCAATGGGGAAATAACCGCAGGAGCATTTCGAGTTGTTGGCTACTATGATACCGACAACAACATGTTCGACAAAATGAATGTCTATGTGCGCGATTCAGACCTGCGTCCCTTGATGAAAATTCCACAGGGATATCACGAAATTGCAGTCTATCTCAACAGCTATGACCTAGCTGAGCAAAAGGCTGCTGAGTATCAAGAGCGATACACCGATCTGGAAGTTCTTTCTTGGTTGGACATCTCTTTAGGCATGCGCTTAATGATCAGTATGATCGACACCTACTTGTACATCATTGTCGGAATCATACTTCTGGCTTTGTTATTCGGAATTGTGAATACCATGCTGATGGCTGTTTTAGAACGTGTTCGTGAAATTGGAATGCTCATGGCCATCGGAATGACCAAGATGCGCGTGTTTGGAATGATCATGCTCGAGACCATCTTTTTGAGTATGATCGGCGGACCTCTTGGTCTGTTGTTCTCCTACATTTTCGTCGAATACTTTGGAGAGCACGGCATCAATCTGGCCGGAGCCGCATATGAGGATATGGGCTTTTCTAGCACCATTTTTCCTTTCCTTGAACCATCTCGATATTTGGAAGTGAGCATTATGGTGCTCGGAATGGCAATCCTAGCAGCAATCTATCCTGCTCGAAAAGCATTGAAGTTGAAACCAGTTAACGCAATCAGAAAAATTTAATCATGTCCATAATATCAACCAAAGACCTGTGTAAAGTGTACGAAGAAGGAGCTGTTCCAGTAACAGCCGTTGATCATGTTGATTTGGTGATCGATAAGGGGGAGTTTACAGCCATTGTTGGTCCTTCTGGTTCAGGAAAAACCACCTTGTTGAACATAATTGGTGGATTGGATCGACCAACGAGCGGAAGCATAAGAGTTGGAGATACCGAGCTCGGCCAAATGTCCGACGGCGAGCTCATTGACTTTAGACTGCACAACATTGGCTTCGTCTTTCAATCCTACAACCTCATTCCAGTTCTCACTGCAGAGGAGAATACGGAGTTCATTATGTTGCTTCAGAAGAAGTCGAAGGTGGAACGCAATGAGCGGGTGCATGCGCTTCTTGAAGAAGTTGGATTGAAGGATAAGATGAAGAATCGTCCGATGGAACTTTCTGGAGGGCAGCAACAAAGAGTTGCGGTGGCTCGAGCACTTGCTTCGAAGCCGCAATTTGTTTTGGCCGATGAGCCTACGGCAAACTTAGATTCAAAATCGACGAATAATCTATTGGATATGATGCTCCTTCTCAATAAAGAAGAAGACGTCACTTTCGTGTTTTCAACCCACGATCAACGCGTCATTGATAAAGCTCGAAGGGTAATCACTCTTGAAGACGGAAAGATCATTTCGGATGAGAAGCGCGATTAGTTTTCTTCTGCTCGCAATCATTGCTTTTTCATCGGCTGCACAGGACGACAAGGAATCGTGGTGGAAAGATAAATTCGAGGCACGTGGATATCTCAGGAATATGCACATTCTGAATGTCTTCAATTCCGACTCAAGTCTTACAGACAACTTTCTGCACAACCGATTGAACTTTCGCTTTTATCCAACCAAAAATCTGACCGCCGGATTGGAAGTTAGAAATCGTTTTTTCTGGGGTGAAACCAAACAGACGAATACATTCTATTCAGCTTTCATCGATCGAGATCCAGGCTTGGTGGACATGTCTTTCTCACTTTATGAGAGCAAGGCCTTTTTTCTCCATTCTACCATCGATCGCCTTTGGTTTGATTATTCCGACGAAAAGTGGAACCTCCGATTGGGGCGTCAGCGCATCAACTGGGGAATACACCTGGTGTGGAATCCCAACGATCTATTTAACGTCTACAATTTCGCCGATTTCGATTACAGCGAACGACCGGGGAGCGATGCGGTTAAGATTCAACGTTATTTCAAGAAGCTGAGAAGTCTTGAGTTGGTCTATAAATTCACAGGAAACTTCAATAAGGATGTCTTTGCACTTAAATATGCATTCAACGCTCGCAGCTATGATGTTCAACTTATTGGAGCGAAGTATGAAAGAGACTTGAGTCTGGCCATGGGTTGGGCCGGCAATTTGAAAAATGCTGGATTTAAAGGGGAGGCTTCCTATTTCCATCCATACGAGAATCTGTTGGATACCTCTGGGCTTTTAGTTTTCTCGAGTTCCGTTGACTATACTTTCAGCAATGAAACTTATTTGAACGTTTCGGTCTTTTTCAATTCAGATGGAGCCGATTCACCCAAAGCCCTCGATAATCCAATTCTATTCAGTGGAACCCCTTCGGCTAAGAATTTAATGCCCAGTCAGTTTGCTTGGTTTGCACAATATTCAGGACCAATTACGCCACTATTGAATGCTGGTGGTGCAGTTATTTACGCTCAGGGAATCAACATTCTGTTTTTAACTCCGAACCTTGGCTATTCCATATCTGAGACTTGGGACATCGGTATCTTCGGCCAAACCTACTTTGGCTCTATGAATGGGCCATTTAGGAACCTCGGAAACAGCATCTATTTGCGAACTCAGTGGAGTTTCTGAAAATCTTTTTTTTCACCGCATCATATATGCGTTCGAATATTAATTTTGCCATCCCTTCCGAGGAAGGGTAGTTTTCAGGAGAGATGGGTGAGTGGCTGAAACCACCAGTTTGCTAAACTGGCGTACGTTGTTAAGGCGTACCGGGGGTTCGAATCCCCCTCTCTCCGCAAGCATCGCAAAGCCCTACCGCAAGGTGGGGCTTTTGCATTTCAGAGCCTTGAAAGCTCGCTTTCTAAAGGCGAGGAAATGCAAAAGACAAGAAGCGCAGCTTCGGCTTTTCGATGCTTGGTTATGGTTCCCCACTTGGGGATCACGCAGTAATCCCCTTTGAATCTTCGTCTTGTTATTGGGAAATGCAAAAGACAAGAAGCGCAGCTTCGGCTTTGGCGGCTCCTCTGTCGAAGTAGGCTGCTCTATGCTCCATGCTCTGAATTCGACTTTAAAAGGATATGGGATTTGCCGCTTTCGCTGTGCTTCAGCGTCCATAGAGGCCTGGGAGAATGAGCTGTAAGCTTTAAGGGACAAATTGATTCCACTCCTGCACTCTATCACTCTATCACTCCTTCACTCTATCACTCCTTCACTCTGCCACTCCTTCACTCTGCCACTCCTTCACTCTGCCACTCCTTCACTCTGCCACTCCTTCACTCTGCCACTCCTTCACTCTGCCCCTCCTTCACTCTGCCACTCCTTCACTCTGCCACTCCTTCACTCTGCCACTCCTTCACTCTGCCACTCCTTCACTCTGCCACTCCTTCACTCTGCCACTCCTTCACTCTGCCACTCCTTCACTCTTCGCCTCTTTCACTCTCACTCTTCAATTAGCGATGAACAGCATCAACAAATCATTGTTAGGCTTTGGTGAAAGCACACGTTTCGATTCCTTCATTTATTGACAATCTTTGAAATACCTTAACTGACAGACCATGAATAAGTTGATAAAATATTTCGTTGTGCTACTTCTAGTTCCCGTTCTCGCTTCTTGCGGTGGCAGCGAAGCCCCGAAAGTGGAAATGGAATTTGACGAAACCGATACAGCGACAGCTGTGATCATTGAAGAACTTCATCACGTTAAAAAGAATCTTGAAGAGCTGATTCAGTTTTACGGTCTTCTGAAAACCAAAAACTATCCATTCGACGATTCCTACCTGCTTGGAATGGATCATCCACTTGGATCTAAACAAAAAGAAGCTCTTGCACTTGGCGCTTATGGAGCCGACATGAGTTATTCTTCAATTTTTGATCAAAGTCAGGTAGCAACTAAATACGCCGAACGCATCGTTCGCCTGGCTCAAGACATGGGCTTGGGAAATGCCTTCAGCGCCGATCGAATGAATCTCTTAGCCAGCTCTGACCCAGATGTCAACAAAATGCACATTCTCACAGCTGCTTATTTAGATGCTACCGACCAGTTGCATTCAGAAGAACGCAGTCAGTATGTGGCCTTGTTGATTGCTGGTGGGTGGATGGAAGGCCTGCACATCAGCTCAACTTTAGTAGCCAACAAACCTGGAGATCCAGAAATTAATCTAGATGTATACGATCAGATATACAGCTACCATACAAGTCTGAAAGTGCTTGATGCTTTTCCTGATAAAGCAGATTGCAAAACCATCGCAGATGAGCTGAGAGCCAACGAACCGACTTTCAAAGAGCTCTTAAGTACACGTGGAAATTTAAGTCCACGCGATATGCGCGAACTGAATGAAATGATGCTGCGGATTCGCAACGGGTTTCTTGGATTGGGGGAGCAGTAGGCCCGCATAGGAACCAAAGTTTAAGGAATGAATACTAAAAGGGAAGGAGCGGCATTTGCTCCTTTTTTATTTCCCATTTGGTCGGGGTTGAGTCTGCCCCAGGGATTACTTCGTGATCCTTGGTCCTCGTGATAGTCAATGAAAAGCCCAGTGCACTTCGTGCCCTGTCGTCATTTTTGTTATGAGATACTTCGAGATCCTGAGCTTGTCGAAGGACGGGTTTGGGATTACTTCGTGATCCTTGGTCCTCGTGATAGTCAATGAAAAGCCAAGAGCACTTCGTGCCCTGTCGTCATTTTTGTTTCGAGATACTTCGAGATCCTGAGCTTGTCGAAGGACGGGTTTGGGATTACTCCGTGATCCTTGGTCCTCATGATAGTCAATGAAAAGCCAAGAGCACTTCGTGCCCTATCGTTTTTTTGTTTCGAGATACTTCGAGATCCTGAGCTTGTCGAAGGACGGGTTTAGGATTACTTCGTGATCCTTGGTCCTCGTGATTACCAATGAAAAGCCCAGTGCACTTCGTGCCCTGCCGGCTTTTTTATTCCCCATTCGCTTTCAAGCGAGCTTGAGCTCAGGGCAATAAAAAAGCCCTGCAACTATGCTGCAAGGCTTTTCATTTTCGTCGGGGTGGCAGGATTCGAACCTGCGACCTCCTGCTCCCAAAGCAGGCGCGATGACCGGGCTACGCTACACCCCGAACTGTAAGAACTTTACCTTCAATTTTGCTGTCATCCTGAGCTTGTCGAAGGAGGCGGCAAAAGTAATGAAATGAACATATATCTGTAAAGAGTTTACAGGAAATATTCTTTGGCTAAAAAAGAGAGATTTGGAAATGAAAAAAGCCGCGACGTGCGGCTCTTTGTCAATGAGATTATAAGCTGGTGTTACTAAAGTTTCTTACCGAATTTATGCGTGTAGGAAACTGCTGGGAATGGAAAGAAGTTGCTGTCGAATGCTAAGTAGGCCATCCCGAATTGGAAGCTGCCAACGTCTTTGTCTTTCCTAACAAAGCGAAGGCCGGTAAAGCCTCCGAATAGAGGGTCGTTCGAATTGGGAGCTAGGTAGTTTTCTGAAATGAGGTACACATAACGAGAAAAGGATTGCATGGTTGAAAGGTTCATTACTCCTTGAGCACCACTTAAGCCAGTAGCTGTTAGCACACCACCACCAAGGGTTACATTGTTGGTTTTTGAGCCGATAGTTAGTGCACCGAACCCGAGGTTGGCATAGAAATCTGTACCCCAAGTACCAAGGATCAAAAGGTCGCCAAAGGCAAGTTGCAAGCCTTCACCTAGGTCAAAGGAGAATTTTGGAGTCACGTAAACGGGGATGAGCCCTATAGTAGTTCCCATTCCAATTGAAACATTGTCGCTTACTCCATACTGAACTTCATGAACGAGTCCGTAAAGAGTACTGTAATAGAGTTCGCCTTTTTCAAGATTGTAGGCTGTTGGGGCAAAAAAGTGACGACTGACGTGATGGTTGATGACTACTTTTTCAGTTCCATCGCCCTTTAGCTTGTTGGCAATGTTGCTATCGAGTTTGAGGATGGCAACGATTTCGGTGGCGAGCGCTTTGGCCAATGCTTCAGGGTTTGCCATTTTTATCTCACTGAAGAGGGTTTTTGTCCCTAAAACTTTCCGCTCGCAGTCAACTGCAGAAACTTCGAAATCATTTCCTCTCCTTTTTAAATTGACGATGTAATATTCGCAACGGCTAGAATAGTCGAGGTAGTCTTCGTATTGAACGCCAGCAGGAAGAAGATAGCCTTCCAACATGTCCGCCAAGTCAATGGTCATTATACCGATGCTGTCGTTCACGACGATTTTTTGAAGATTAGACTGTGCTAGCGAGATTGAGCAAGTAAAGACAAGAAGTAAAAGGCTGATTGAATTTTTCATCTCAATGATTTTTTTGTTGAGACAAATGTTGTTTTCAGGCATGGTTTAATTCCACTGAATCCAGAATAAGGCTATTCCATTTTAGAAGAAAAGGAGTACTGCATTTTTAAGAAACATGTGGGAGAGGGTCTCCGGGCATTTTGCTTTATTGTCCACCAATCAGATTTGCACCAAAAAGGAACCCTATTTTCGCGCGCTTGAATTCTCTTGAAAGTTCAAGCATTAGAATCCCGCAGTAGAATGAAAAAGTACCTGAATCTCTTCGACCTAAGTCAAAAGGTCCACTATAAAACCGAAATCCTTTCGGGACTTACTGTGGCCTTGGCGCTCATTCCTGAAGCTGTTGCATTTGCACTCATTGCGGGTTTGTCGCCGCTCACGGGACTATACGCCGCCTTCGTTATGGGATTGGTGACCTCCGTTCTTGGTGGTCGGCCGGGAATGATCTCCGGAGCTACGGGAGCGGTAGCCGTTGTGCTCGTAGTATTGGCTCAAAGCCACGGACCTGAATACATTTTCGCGACCGTTGTGCTCGCAGGCCTCATTCAAATTGCAGCTGGTTTTTTAAAGCTTGGAAAACTGATGCGCTTGGTGCCGCACCCTGTAATCTTTGGCTTTGTGAATGGCTTGGCCATCATCATCTTCAGCTCGCAGCTCAAGCAATTTCAAGATGTAGATGGAAACTGGCTTACAGGAACTCCGCTGTACATTCTGCTAGCGCTTGTCGGATTGACCATGTTGATCATTTGGGGATTGCCGAAACTCAGTAAGGCTATTCCGGCTTCACTCACGGCCATCCTTGCCGTATTTGCTATGGTGGTCTTTCTCGACATCGACACAAAAACAGTAGGCGACATTGCCTCCATCAAAGGAGGCTTTCCTCCATTTCACATCCCCAAAGTCCCATTTAGTCTAGACACCTTCATGCTCATTCTTCCCTATGCAGGAATTATGGCGAGTGTTGGACTCATCGAAAGTCTACTGACACTCAACATCATCGATGAAATCACTGGAACTCGCGGAAGAGGGAATAAAGAAGCAGTTGCTCAAGGAACGGCAAACGTGATTTCCGGATTTTTCTCAGGAATGGGAGGTTGCGCCATGATCGGTCAGAGCTTGATCAATATTTCCTCTGGAGCTAGAGCGCGTTTGTCTGGAATTGTTGCCTCAGTAATGCTGTTGGTGTTCATCATGTTTGGTTCAGGCTTGATTGAGAAAATGCCAATGGCTGCCTTAACCGGATTGATGATTATGGTTTCCATCGGAACATTCGAATGGGCCAGCTTCAGAACCTTCAACAAAATGCCGAAGTCGGATATTTTCGTGATGGTGGTTGTTACGCTGATCACTGCGGTTCTTCACAACTTAGCCTTTGCGGTCATCATTGGGGTGATCATAGCCGCCTTGGTGTTTGCTTGGGATAATGCCAAACGCATTCGTGCACGAAAATTCACAGATGCAGATGGTATCAAGCACTATGAAATTTACGGACCGCTCTTTTTTGGTTCGGTTACGGTATTCAACTCGAAATTCGAAGTCGAAGCCGATCCGGATGAGGTGATCATTGATTTCTCTGAAAGTAGGGTAGTGGACATGTCGGCTATTGAAGCCTTGAATAAGCTCACCGAACGTTATTTAAAAGCGGGCAAGAAAGTTCACCTCAAACACTTGAGTCCCGACTGCATCAAGCTCTTGAAGAACGCAGAGAAGATCATCGACGTTAATGTGCTTGAAGATCCTACCTACAAGGTGCTGGCTGACTAACTATGAGTCGAATTGGTTTGAAGGAGCTTCCTTTATTCAGATGCAATTCCCATATTTTTGAGAATGACCAAATCCATGCGATTCAATATTGAGTGATGGAGATATACCTACCACTCATTTTCCTTTGCATCGCTTTCTTCTACTCTGCGATAGGTTTCGGTGGAGGCTCCAGTTATCTGGCATTATTGAGCCTTCTAATCACTGATTTTAACGAGATCCGAAGTACAGCGCTCATCCTGAATGTTGTGGTGGTTGGAATTGGAACGCTCTTGTTCATTCGTCACCGTGTATTCGACTGGAAGGAATTTTGGCCTTTTATAGTTTTCAGCATTCCAGCAGCTTTTTTAGGTGCTCAGGTTTCTTTTTCGCAGAAAATCTTTTTCTTAATTCTCGGGGCCCTTCTAATTCTCGCCGCACTTTTCATGTTGCTGCAAAGTCTCCAAGAACAAAAAGAGGAAGGCGAACTTCCCAAGTTTAAGCGAGCTGGCTTGGGGTCTTCCATTGGCTTTTTGTCGGGACTGGTAGGCATCGGCGGAGGCATCTTTCTTTCGCCCAGCCTTAATCTCCTCAGGTGGAAAAACGCCCGAACCATTGCATCTCTGGCTTCCGTCTTCATCTTATTCAACTCCTTGGCAGGAATTTCAGGCCTATGGATTTCTGGAAATTTGAACCTGCTATTCGATCGACTCCTGCCTTTGATATTCGCTGTAGGAATAGGAGGTTTTCTGGGCTCGTACTTGACCAACAAGAAAATAAAACTAAAATGGATTCGCCGACTTACTGCTGTTTTAGTCGCTTATGTCGGACTCCGACTGATTCTCCTACACGCCTTTGGCCTACATATTTAGTTAACTGTGCTCGTCGAACTGGTGAAGACGATTCCAGGCGTCAATGCCTCCTTCTAAATTGAAGAGGTTTTTAAACTGGTGCTTCGTCTTCAGTTCTTCCAAAGCTCTCCGACTTCGAGCTCCCGATTTGCAATGCAGAACCACCTTTCCTTCTCGATTGATCTGGTCAATTTTTTCATGAAGTGAACTCAAGGGAAGGTTCAAAGCGTTCATATTATCCTTTAAATATTCATCGACTTCCCGAACATCGATGAGCTGGAATTCTTCGCCGGATTCCATCATGCTGTGAAGATTTTTCACTTGGATTGAATCCTTCATTTTGAGTCCGCAAAAAGCTGGATAGTCAAAGCTCTGTATGAAATCTTGCTTAAGATTGTTCAAGGGATTACTTGGGTCTTTTTTAATCTTGAAAACCCGAAAGTCGTTGTAGGAAGAATCGTAGGCCAGGAGTTTGTCGCTCAGGGGCTCTCCAAGTCCGCTGAGAAGCTTCAGAACCTCATTCGCCATAAGAGAGCCTATGATTCCAGCTAAGCTCCCTAGAACGCCGCCTTCTTCGCAATTTGGAACCAACTCAGGTGCTGGAGGTGTGGCAAGAACATCTCGGTAGTTCGCACTATGAATGCCTTCAGAATCTCCTAGATTAAAAACACTGACCTGACCTTCGAACTGATGAATGGAGCCGTAAACGAGCGTCTTTTTTAGAATTACACATACATCATTCACCAAATAACGGGTCGGGAAGTTATCGCTGCCGTCGACCACCAAATCATACTGAGAGATGATTTCTTCTGCATTCTCAGGATCTAGCTGAGTGCGAATTTCTTCAAGCTCAACTTCTGGGTTTAGCTTCCCTAGTTTTTCAAGTGCGACCTCTGATTTGTACTTCCCAAGGTCTTCATTCGAGTAGAGGATCTGGCGGTGAAGATTGCTGAGCTCAATGCGATCGAAGTCGAGGATCCCCAATTTACCCACACCTGCTGAGCTCAAGTATTGCAGGACGGGAATGCCAAGACCACCAGCTCCAATCACCAATACGCGCGCTGATTTCAATTTTTCTTGAACTTCAAGAGAAAAACCAGGTAGTTTTAAAGGACGGCTGTAACGCTCTTGCTCTAATTCTGTCAGGGGCATAAGTCTGAGTAGTAACTTGCAAGTTAATTAAGAATCGAATGGAGAAGAAGTTTTCGCATTTGAGTCCTTCGGGCGAACCTCAAATGGTAGATGTTGGTGAGAAGAAAGTGACAAAACGCATCGCCATTGCGGAAAGTCGAGTTGTGCTCGATGAAGCCATTCTCGACCGACTGGAGAACGACGAGATTCACACGAAGAAAGGCCCCGTATTTCAAACCGCCATCATCGCTGGAATTATGGCGGCTAAAAAGACCAGTGAGTTGATTCCACTTTGTCATCCGTTGGGCTTGGACAAATGTGATGTAGAAATTGAGATCGACGAAGATCGCAGCGTTCGCATTCGATGTACAGCTGCAGTGGAAGGGAAGACGGGCATCGAAATGGAAGCCCTTACGGGTGCCAGCATTGCTGCCTTAACCATCTACGACATGTGCAAAGGTTTTTCACACAACATTCGAATTGTGGAAACAAAACTTCTTGAAAAAAGAGGAGGGAAAAGCGACTATGCCACACCATAGAAAACACACCAAGCTCACTCGGCCTGAAGGTGGTAAATACCACCGAAATGAAGTCGCCTTTTTGGGAGCTCCTTGCTCGCTGATTCAGGAGGAAACAGAGGCTCTTGCAGCTCTGCTCAAGCCGACTCATCAGATTGCATACGTCGATACAAGCCATACCGAGAAAGAGAACAACAGCAATTTTAAGTCGAGCTTCGTCGACGAGCAATCTTCTTTAAGTCTCAATTTTCAAGGACAGGGATTGGACTTCAGTCAGCGCTCGATCTTTGCCGATTGTGATTTGGTGTTTGTGAATGGAAATCATACCACAGCTGAACATCAGATTGTCTTCATTCATTCCAAGAAAGAAGATTCATTAAAACGCAAGATGGATCGTTTGACGAACGTCATTGCCTTTGTTCTCTGCGACCGTGAAGCGCCCTATTCATATTTAGAAGAACTGGCGAAGTTCAATGCGATTCCCGTCTTTAAACTCGGTGAGCAAGATGCTCTTACAAGTTTAATTTCTAAACGCTTTCCCAGCGATTATGCGCCCATCAAAGGTCTTGTACTGGCAGGTGGAAAAAGCACACGCATGGGATTCGACAAAGGTGGAATCGAATACTTCGGAAAGCCCCAACGCGAGCATATGGCCGATGTTCTCAATGCACTCTGTTCAGAAACCTACATCTCTGTTCGGGAAGCAAAAGTTGACTTCGAAAGCAGTTATTCGCTTCTACCCGATAGTTTTTCTGGACTGGGGCCTTACGGAGGAATCCTCAGTGCATTTCGTTCCGATCCGAATGCGGCTTGGCTCACCGTAGCTACGGATGTTCCCATGATCGATGAAAAGCTTCTAGCTCACCTAATCTCGAAGCGGAACGTGCATAAGATGGCGACCTGCTTTCACAATCCGGAAACAGATTTCCCTGAACCGTTGATTACCATTTGGGAACCACGCGCTTATCCACGTCTGTTGGAGTTTCTATCATTGGGATATTCTTGCCCAAGAAAAGCTCTCATCAACAGCGATGTACAAGAAATTGACATTCCAGATCTGCAGCTATTGAGCAATGTGAATACACCTGAAGAACTAGAGAAGCTTCAAGCAGAGATTCACGCTAAGTAGAACCGCTCGTGGGAATCTCCAGAACGTTAGCGCGAATCTCCAGAACGCTAGCGCGAATCTCCAGAATGCTAGTGCGAATCTCCAGAATGCTAGCGCGAATCTCCAGAATGCTAGCGCGAATCTCCAGATTCGTGCGGGTATCTTTCAAATCAATTCCAAATGGAGCAAGCCTTTTCTTCCTTGATAATCTCTCGCACTAGAGTGCAGAAATTCATCCGGGTATTGAACGATGCCTCGCTTAACGGGATTCATGTGAATGTATTCTAACTTTTGTTGAATGACAAAATCGCTCCACAACTCAATTGGGTGATTGCCCTCTCTCCAAAATCTATATCCGTTAAAATTGTCATTCCAGAACAATTCCAACAACCATTTCTTTCTTCCCTCTTTCGGGTTCGTCGATATGGCTTTGATCATATTTCTTGAGGTAAACTTCTTGAAGTCACGCAGGATTTCCCACAGTTGTAGATCAGTCTTTTTTCGAATGATGAGGTGAACGTGATTGCTCATGATTACCCATGCACAAATCACTAGACCCTTTTCTCTTTGACAGAAACGAAAGCTTTGGAGAAGAATAGTGCAATACTCAGGTCGTGTAAAGACATCAATCCATTTTTCTACCGCGAAGCTTACGAAGTAGGGGGATTCTGGATTGTGAAACTTGTATTTGCGGCTCATCAGCGACAAACATGAAGGATTTGCTCTTGAAGAACAAAGACTAGGCAACTAAGAGTAGTTGAGTTTTTGAACTCGCACGAATCTGGAGATTCGCGCTAGCCGCGCATTCAATAAAACTTTCGAAAGTTTAAAATGGGATAACTTTCTCCTGCTTTGAAGCATGAAGAAGAGGATGGGAGAATCATAAAAGCATCAGATTCTGCTAAACTTCTCAGGTCACCCGAGCCATTTCCCAATAGGGGTTTTGCAGTGATCCGCCCATCGGAGTTAAAACTCAATTTCACTTGTGCGAAAAGGGTAAGCTCCGGCTTAAATTCAATGTCTTCCTCAAGAACCGCATGAAGCTGAGCCTGCTCTTGAAGCTCCAGACCTTTGTCTAAGAATGGTCTCAAATACATGAGAGCACAGGTAAAAGTAGAAACAGGATTTCCTGGAAAAGCAAAGACCTTACAGCCATCCGGATGGGCGCCAAACCAAAAGGGTTTGCCAGGACGCTGTGCCACTCGATGAAAACTCTTCTCAACGCCCAATTTCTCCAAGACTTCTGGAATGAAGTCAAACTTGCCTTTTGAAACTCCACCACTGAGTAAAATGAGATCGTAGGTCTCGAGTGCAGCGCTTACTTGAGTTTGTATGTCTTGGATTTCATCTTTGAGGTGTTTCGATTGCAGCGAAACCTGATAGTCTTGAAGGAGGCTCTGCAAAACGTCGGCATTGCTTCTCCTCAATTGATGAGCTTCCGGCGTTTCATGAACGCCAACCAGTTCATCCCCGCTCGAAATCACTAGAACTTTGGGTGTTTTGCTCACTAGAACTTCAGCTTTTCCAACGGTAGCTAAGATTCCTATTTCTGCTGAGCTGATTTTTAATCCCGGATTGATGAGTCGGCTGCCAGCCTTACAATCTTCCCCTTGGTAATGAACGTTCTCCTTCTTTGGTAATTCCGCCAATTGAATCCGGGCAAGTCCGTCTTGAATGTCGAGCTCTTCATAACGAATCACCCAATCCGCATTCGCAGGCATTACGGCACCAGTCATTACCTCGAGGCAATGCTCTGCATTTAGGAGTTCCTTTTGCGGAGAGCCAGCAGGTGCGACACCCTCAATTTTAAATTGCCGCTGGCCTGTTTGAAATGACTTTGAATCGATGGCGATGCCGTCCATGGTAACGCGGTCGAAAGGCGGGAAATCTCTGTCTGCATCAATGTGTTCGCGAAGTACTCTTCCGTAGGAAGCTTGAAGGGAGACTTTCTCTGTTCCGCAATCGCGGGCTTGGGCAAGGACTTTTTCTAGCGCTTCTTGAACGTCTATCATCTAGCCGCCAATTGTGGCCATAGACTCTGAGGCCGGGTTAAGAATTCCACGATTTTTCTCAGCCTCGAAGCCGTCTTTAGCTCGTTTTCCTAAAGCTTGAATCAAAGTGCTCTTGATGTCTTCATTGCTTGCTCCGGCGCGCAATAAGTCGCGAAAATTGAGTGCGCCTTTGCCATACAGACAAGTTCGAAGATCTCCTTTAGGTGTGAGTCGAATTCGGTTGCAGGAGCCACAGAAAGAACGCGTGAAGGCAGCGATGATTCCAAAACTACCACGGTATCCATCCACTTGGTAGTTGTATGAAGTGGAGGAAGTTGGGTCAGTAAGTTTCTTGATTGCGTATTCAGATTGAATGTGGTCCAATATTTTTTTCATCGGCCAGAAACTCTCGTTTCCTTGATCGGCAGTGCCGTTGAATGGCATTTCCTCAATGAAGCGAACCGAGACTTTATTCTCTTTGGTCAATTCGATCATCGGGTAGATGTCCTCAATGTTTCGGTCTTGCATCACAACCATATTGATCTTCAAATTCATGGATGACTTCAGCAGAAGCTCGTAGGTTTTGTGCACCTGGTCGAATAGGTCGCGTCGAGTGATTTCTTTGAAGCGTTCTCTGTTCAGAGTGTCTAGGCTGAGATTCACCGATTTCACTCCAATCTCCTCCATCAGCTTTATCTTATTGGCTGTGAAGCTTCCATTGGTTGTGATGTTCAATTCTTCAAGTCCGGGAGTTTTTGATAATTCTCGCAAGAAGGAGTCGATGCCTTTTCTCACAAATGGTTCACCTCCTGTGATTCGAATTTTTCGAATTCCAAGCTCGGAAAACACCGAACACAAGCGTAGAAGTTCTTCGTAGGTCAAGAGGTCGCTGCGGGGAACGAAGTCAATTCCTTCATGAGGCATGCAGTAGAAACAACGGAGATTGCAACGGTCTGTAACCGCCAAGCGCAAGTAGTCAATTTTACGTCCGTGATTGTCGTAAAGCATCTTTGATAGAATCAGCCTAAAATAGAAGGCTTGAAATTAGTTCTTTGTATTAAACTTGAAGAGAATTAACATGGCCAATATAGCGCTATGTTCAGCTCGAAAAGCAGACATGAAAATCCAATTGACGGCATACGGCATTGCGAAGGAAATTCTGAACGGACGTCAGATGGACTTTGATTTGCCTGAAGGTTCCAGTCTCTCTACGATGAAAGAAATCCTGACATCTAAATTTCCGGAGTTTGAGAAATTGGCGAGTTTGCGGTTTGCTGTAGGCGAAGAGTACGAGTTCGACCACTACATCTTGAAAGAAGGAGAAGAGGTAGTCATTATTCCACCTGTAAGCGGAGGTTAAATGATCGACATTCAAATTCTTGAAACAGCTTTAGATCCAGAGTTTTGTCGATCGCGCGTTGAGGACGATGCAGCTGGCGGACTTGTTGTATTCACAGGAACCGTGCGCGAGCAAACTCAAAATCGGAAAGTGACGCACTTGGAATTTGAGTCCTATGTTCCCATGGCGGTCAAGGAAATGAAGAAGATAGCTGAAGAGGCGGAGAAACGCTGGAACACAATTCACATCTGCATTCATCACCGAGTTGGTACATTGGAAGTTGGCGAGATTCCCGTCGTTATTGCTGTTTCAACTCCACATCGAAAAGCGGCCTTTGAAGCTTGTGAATACTGCATCGATCAATTGAAAGAAACGGTGCCAATATGGAAAAAGGAATTCTTTGAAGGTGGAGAGGTGTGGGTGGCGGCACATCCCTAAAACATTGAGTAAATCTCTCCTCGAAATCAGTTTAAACTGCTTGACCAGAATTCGTCCTTTCCCAGTTTTTTTGGCCTATCCAGAACAAAACTGCGGCGTCATAGCTGGAAATCGAACAAAAACTCCCTGGAAATGATATATTTCTTGAAATGAAAGGCAAGATTCTCATCGCAGAAAGCAACACTAAATCGTTCGAGGCGCTCGATCATTTGCTCCGACGAAAGGATTTTCAATGTCATCAAATTAAAAGCATTCGGGGCCTGAACAAGCATCTTGAAAGCGAGAAATCTGACCTTCTCATTGTAAATTCCAACCTTGGTAAGGACGAGCTTTTGGACATCTACAAGAAGATGGGCGGCAGAATTAGTTCCATTGCCATTGTTGATTCTTGGCAGACTTCGGAGGCTGTAAAAGTCACCAAACTTGGGGCCTTTGACTACATCACTCGCCCTTTTCAGCCTGAAGAGTTGCTATCGATGGTTGAGGAAGCTCTTTTGGAAGGAAAGAATGAGAAGAAAAAAGTTAGGAAGGAAGTGGTCGGTCAGAGTCCAGCTGCGCTCTTGATTCAAAAACACATCAAGCTTGTTGCTCCAACGGAAATGAGCGTCATCATTCAAGGTGAAACAGGGACCGGAAAGGAGTTTGTTGCGCAAGAAATATTTCATAAGAGTCGCCGGGGTCGCCGCCCTTTCATAGCCTTGGATTGCGCTGCCATTCCAAAAGAACTTGCAGGCTCTGAGCTCTTCGGTCACAAGAAGGGATCTTTTACTGGTGCGATAAACGATAAAAAAGGAAGCTTTGAGCTTGCGGATGGCGGAACCATTTTCCTGGATGAAATTGGCAACCTGTCTTATCAAAATCAAGTTCGCTTACTGAGGGTATTGCAAGAGCAACAAATCAAACCCATTGGAGATACTAAGTACAAGAAGGTCAACGTGCGTGTTTTGGCAGCGACAAACGATGATTTGTGGCAAATGGTTCAAGAAGGAGCTTTTCGGGAAGATTTATATCACCGCTTGAATGAGTTCAAAATCGAACTTCCATCGCTCAGTGAACGAGGAGTGGATATAGAAATGTTTGCCAAACATTTTCTGCAGAAAGCTAACATGGCATTGGATAAGGAAGTGCGAGGCTTTGATAAAGAAAGTATGGCCCTCCTAAATAGCTACGATTGGCCTGGAAATTTACGGGAGATGAAGAACGTAGTGAAAAGAGCTTGCCTTATGACGGAAGGTAGAGTGATCAAGGCAAATGCTCTTCGAATTGGAACCTCCCCAGTAGATGCGAATTCAAACAGCTTGAAGCTAAAGGACGTTGTGGCGCGTGCCGAACGCGAAGCCATTGAGAAAGCGTTGGAGCTTTCGGCTTCGAACAAATCGGAAGCCGCTCGCTTACTCGGAATTGACCGAAAAACCCTCTACAACAAAATTGAGACCTACAATTTGTAGATTATTTACACGCATTGTGTGTAAATAATCCACAATTCTTATTTCCCTCTGTGCTCAGCCAAAAGTTTGTAAATAGTAGTAATTCAGTCGACTAAGTTCTCGTTTCTTCAATCTGTTATTCTTTGGTCTGGTATTTCTACTATACCCGGCAACATGAAGAAAATCACACTCTCATTATTGACCATTTCTCTAAGCGCCACAGCATTTATTGCTTGCAGCAGCTCTACTCATTTTCCAGCTTCAAACGAAGCCAAAGCAGAGTATTTAGAGAATAAAAAGACCTCTATGAAGAACCGTCTTTCAATGATGAAACCTTCGATGCTGCCTCAGGAAAAGGTGGCGGACATGAACGCAATTAATTAATGTCGAATTATAAATCACAAACCATTATGAACATAGTAGAATTAGATAAACTAGACGTACAAGCCAAAGAGAGAAAAAGAGTGATTCCAAACATCGGAATTGATGAGAAGCATCGCTTTGATATTTCAGAACAATTGAGCAAGGTACTATCGGACAGTTATTGTCTTATGATGATGACCCAGAATTACCACTGGAATGCCAGGGGGAGATTGTTCCGAGATCTTCATATGATGACTGAAGCTCAGTACAAAAATCTCTTTGAGGCCATTGACGATCTGGCGGAGCGCATTCGAGCCATCGGATTCACAGCGCCTGGAACGCTTAAAGAATTGAACGACAACACCTCAATCAATCTTCCAAATTCGGACTTAACCGACGAAGAAATGATGGTTGACCTAGTGGACTCACACGAGACCATCGTGATGAACATCCGCAAAGCGATTGGGATGGCGCAAAAGCATCACGACTACGTGACAACAGATATGCTCACGAGCCGGTTGGAGTACCACGAGAAAGTGGCTTGGATGATGCGCTCATATTTCGAGAAATAGGAATTGAGCCTTTAAGGAACCAATGTTTAACCCGAAAAGCAAACTAAAATGAAGAATCAAAGACCAAAACGTGACCCACAAAAGATTAGGTTTTTCTTGAAAAGATTAACCTACGTACTGGCATCCTTGGTCATTTTTACTATGAGTGTTCTGCTTGTAAGTAGAATTACCGAACAAGAGCCAGAAGAAACGGTAGAACAAGTGACCGACGCAACGGTAAATACCGCGGAAAAACTTGAATCAGAAATCCCTAAAAACATCGAACAAATGGAATCTATGTATGCAGAATTGAATACCCAACTTGATCAGCTTGAGAATAAAGTTGACGATGCCTTGGACTCTTCCAAAGAATCCGCTCAAGATGCTTTAAACAAGACCAAGTCTGAAATCCAAGACTTGCGCGTTAAAGCTCAAGAACAGAAACAAACGCTTCAGGCGAAATTCAACGACGGAGTGAGCTCTGTGAAGGAAGAAAGCGCAAAGGCCATTGAAAAGCTCAACGAGCGAACCCAGACCCTTGAGTCGGAATTGGCTGAGACCCTCGGAGATGCAAAATCTTACTTAAAACACAAAAGTGAGCAACTCGTTGACAGTCTTTCAAGTGATGACGACAAGTCATAATAAGCCTTAAAGTCAAAGAAAAGGAGACTCTTGTCTCCTTTTTTTATGCGCATATTTTAATAAACACAGGGCCTCAATTAATGCAAGCCTTTGCAGTCTAATTAGACTTCTTCAAAGTGATGAACATCTGTGAGGTTTTCCCGAAAGGACTCCGCAGAATGTCAAAACCCGCCCACAATCCATTGAGAATTCCATTCAGCGGATGGTATACTGCCGGACGTTCCTTTGAGATTGAAATCAAGCCCCACTTCTTCAAGTAGAAAAGAGTAGTGAAAGTCCAGAACGGAGCTCCCTGCGTGTAGGAGAAGTTCTCCTCTTCAATAGGTAAGTCTTCAATCATCGAAGCGAAGCTCTCGCGTGTGAATAAAGTCCAGTGGCGAGGGCAGTGGTAACCGCCCCAATATTTGCCCTTGAAGATGTATGCATCCATCGCGTCAACGTTGGGGGTTTTAATCACCGCCAAACCTTGATCACTGAGCAGGTCGCCCACTTTTGCCATCACCGCCTTTGGGTCAGCCACATGCTCGATGAGGTTGAGCAATAAGATGAAGTCGTATTTCTTATCGGTCTCGTACTCTTCGATCCGACCATTGAAATAGTCGTGTCCGTTTTTCCGGGCTTCAGATTCTGCTTTCTCATCGAAGTCGACCACGCAGGTATAGTCAACACGTGAATCGATTCCTTTCACGAGATCGAGTAGCCAGCCTGAACCACCGCCAATGTCCAAAACGCTGATTTTATCGCCTTCGATTTTGTTCAGTAATTTGCCGAAGAACTTCTTGTCGAGATTCTTTTTAATCTTCTGTACAAAGCTCTCGTTGTGCGGTTTGAAGGAATAATAGTTCTCGGGGTAGATGATTGAAAGTCTGTCTTCAGGAACGGGATCGATGAAAACGGATCCGCAGTTGGAGCATTTGTAAAAGTCAAACTCTTCTTCACCAGTACTGTAGTACTCGAGGTCGGTGGCTTTTCCCCAGTGCACATTCTTTTGGCTTTTGCAGGCCAAACATTCTTTTGACATCGTTATGAATTAAAGAGGCGGATGAATGTCCGAAAATAGCTCGAATAATTCTTTTCGATTACCCAGCCAACTTGAGTGTCTTTCAGGTATTCTTCCAACTCTTTTAATCGAGTGTAGGAAACGTTCGGTTCCCAGTGGTGTAGAAGGTGTCGATTGAAGCCTGCGCCACCCATGGTTCGTGCGAATGGGCCTCGAAACATGCGAGACAATCTTCCGTGGTCGGTTTTGCTGAAGTCGATTTTATTGTTCGCCAATTCGTCGCGGTGTTCTAGAAGTTGACGCAGCGCTCCGAAAAAAGGGAAGGTGATGAGCATGGCAATCACCCAGGCCAGACTGAAGTGCCAAAAGCCGAAGTAAAGTGGAATGAGCACGACGCACGTGTTGATGACGATTCCTATGAGCAAGAATTGAAAGAACTTCTTTTTATTGAAATTCTGGTTCTGGTTTTCCTCCTCTGCTTCCCGCCCAAAAATGGTTTTTATGGCTTTGATTCCAAACATTGACTCAAAGAGAAACTTCCAATTCAGCGCCTCGAAATAGCTGTGCTCTGTATCTTTAGTTGTGCCAAGGTGCTTGTGGTGATTCCAGTGTACGATGCGATAATTTGCCATGTACTGACCGCTCAAGCTACAGATCAACCAATTCGCAAGAAGGTCGTTGGTGTCTCGATTGGGGTGAATGTTGAAGTGACTCGCTTCGTGCATGAAGAGGTTGAGGTATGCGATGAAATAACCTAGGGCTAGAGCGACGAGGGGGATGTATAGGGCTGCCCAATCTGCGAGATTTTTTTGGGCGTAAAACAAGAAGTAGGAGAGGAGTCCCAAGGCGATGTAGCCTAGGATGATGTCTCTCCAAACTAAGCCGAATTTGGGCTTCAATGATTTTTTGAAGCTTAGAAACTTTAATCCTTTCGAATTCTCAATTCCGTTTCTCTTGACCAGTTCGAGATCAAATACTATGCTTTCGTCTTTGTAATCGCTCATTCTCTATACGCTTTTGCAAAAATGGGCAGTAGAATGCTTGCCCCGACATTCATATAGAAAAAAGTAACGCCCAAATTGTTCGAGCCTTTTCGCTCATTCTATTGTTTGCCTTTTTGAAGTAGGGCTTCAATCTCTTTGAGTCTGGATTCAATGTCTTTCATTTTTCCCTGTGGACTTTGAGGAGAATCGTACAACTGGATTCTGCCGAGTTCTTGCCAGAGTTCTTTCAGTTCGCTCTTCGGTAGTTCAAATTTATGTCCGTCTCTTTCTAGAATGTAGTTCGATTTCTTCTCACTCAAGGTGCCGTATTCCCAATCGCTTTTATGTTGAATGAGGCAGTTGCTGCTGATGGCTTGGGTCCATTTGCTGGGTGTGAGTCTTCTGGCTAGGCTGATTTGAATTCCTCTTCCGTTGAATTCTTCTCCGGCTTTTAGCTCGAAGGCCATTGAAGCTCCTTTTGGTGGAAAAGGGAGAGATACACTTTGAAGGTTTTGTGTGAAGCTTTTTTGAGAGCCGCTCTTGGCAAATGCCTCTCGTTCTTCCAAGCGCAGATAGGGAATGGAGAATGTTTGTTGGTTCGAAGCATATTGTTCTTTTGGAGAGAAGCCTAAGAATTCGTTGACGGTCAGCTCTCTCGTCAGCAGGTCTTCTACGCTGAGTTTAAATTCATTTGCTATTTTTATTAGCAAGTCGTTTTTCGGACTCGCGCGACCTTCTTCATATGCGCTCACACTCGCGCGTGTGATGCTCAGGTGTTCGGCAAAGGCAACTTGAGTCATGCCTTTGAGTGCGCGCAGTTTCTTGAGATTTTTCGCTATTAAGTTCATTTAACAATTATAATTGCTAAAAAAATTAGCAAGAATGAAAATCTTGTTTAGATTTGTGCTAACAAATTTAGCAATTTATATCTGCTTGAACTGAAAAGGGAATCAGATAATTTGAATCATGAATACAAAAGCGAGGCGAAATACTTGGAAGAAAATGCAGAGCTCATACGATTTAAGCCTAATTTTTCCGTCATTAATATTGAACCTAGCAACTAAATCAAAAAGACGATGAACGAACACTTTGAAAAAGTGAAATCTTACATCCTGGAATTGGGATACTCCATTGATATTGAAGACGAAAGCGACGGAATCTTGGTGATAAGCGAAGAATCTGCGGGCATTAGTAAACTTGTCATTGGATGTGCTCCACCTCTTTTGATCATGGAACAATTTATCATGGACTTGAAAGTTGAGGACGCTAAAATTTACAAGAGTCTCTTGCAGAAGAATCGCGACATCATTCACGGAGCATTTGTGCTCGATGAAGGTGGGAATAAGTTGATCTTCCGTGATACTCTGCAAATCGAAAACCTCGATTTGAACGAATTGGAAGGCTCCATCAATTCTCTTACGCTCCTTCTCAGTGAGTATACAGATGAACTGATATCATTTTCAAAATCATAAAACCATAAACCATGAGTATTTTAAAGAGATTGTTCAAAATAGGTGAGTCGGAAGCGCACAGCGCCATTGATAAATTGGAAGATCCAATCAAACTCACCGAACAAGGAATTCGCGATCTTAAGAAGGACCTTGAGAAAAGTATGCAAGCATTGGCCGAGGTAAAGGCGATGAGCATAAGAACCCGCGGTGAAATCAAACAAGCCAGAGATAGGGCAGAAGATTACGAAAAGAAGGCCGTGATGATTCTTCAGAAAGCTCAGAGCGGTGGAATCGATGCTGCTGAAGCAGATCGTTTGGCTGGAGAAGCTTTGGGGAAAAAAGAAGAAAATGTTTCTCAAGCATCCCAGTCTGCCAAAGATTTAGAGTCGCACGAGAAGTCTGTTGCCCAACTGGAAATGAACGTGAAGAAAATCCGATTGAACATCAGCAAGTGGGACAATGAGCTCAAAACTCTTACGGCCCGTGTTAAGGTTAGTTCTGCGACGAAAAACCTCAACAAACAATTGGCGCAAATCGATTCAACAAACACCGTGAGTATGTTGGAAAAGATGAAAGAAAAAGTAGCTCAAGACGAAGCCTTGGCTGAATCATATGGCGAAATGGCTCACGAGAGCCGCAGCCTGGATGAAGAAATCGATAATGCATTAGGCGATGATGCAGCAGCCAAAAGCGATTCCCTAGCAGAATTGAAGAAAAAAATGGGCATGTAAGTGCTTGAATTGGGCCTCGCATCGAAGGATGGGAGGCCTTTTTATGTTAACACCAACGCACATGTTTGAATTTATTAAAGACAAGTTCGGGAAGAAGGCGGCGCCCAATGTAAATCTCACAGTTCGAGATTTGGAAATGGGTTTCATCTTCGATTACGACCTGCGCACATGGGAAATCATTGAAGTCTACACCTACGATTGGGGAGACGAGGAATTTTCGCGTGAATACAGAATCACCGACGGTACCGAAGCTCGATATATGAGTATAGAAGAGGACGACGGACTTTTCTTGGTAATTGGCGACAAAGTGAGTGCCCACAAAGTAGTGGATGATCTCATCGAGCGTGTTCAGAAAAAAGGACACCCACCCAACAAGATTGAATACGACGGGATAAAGTTTTACTTTGACGAGGAAAGCGCAGGCTTCTATCATAAGTCGGGTCAGCCAGAAGATCAGTGGACTGAAATGATCGCTTGGGACTATTACGACGAAGACGAGAAATACAATCTCACCATTGAACAGTGGGATGAAAAATCTTTTGAAGCTTCTGTTGGCAAAGTAGAAGAAGAACACCGAATTTCGAACATCTTATCGAGAACGACATAACATTGAATTGAATGGACATCAATAAGTACTTACCTGCCCTCATCGTTGGGGCATTTTTGCTTTTTTTCATCAGTAGGTGCAGCAAATCTGACAGCAGTTCCACAGCATCATCTGAGGAGTTCAATTACGTAAAAGAACCCATCAACGATCTCATCAAAGAGAATGCGCAGTACAGCGACTACTCCATTGAGTTGTTTGATATGGACTACGACGAGCCTGCAGATGAGTACAAACATCAGTACAGAACACTCTATGAGCCCGGCGATGGCCGCGATACGCTCCTAGAAAAAACCACAGACTGGTTGAAGGTGAGCGATGTATATTTCCAAGAGAACGTGGATAATATGGGCATGCACATCGTGACCAAAGTTGATGGGAAACTGACCAAAGTGGCCAGTCCGGCTGGGTATTCTAAATATGTGGGGAATGACAAGTATGGCCAATGGGAGAAGAAGAGCGATGGAACCAGCTTCTGGTCCTTCTACGGGAAGTACATGTTCATGAGTTCAATGTTCCGGATGGCGATGTACCCAGTGATGTACCGTCATTATTCACCTTATATGGCGGGCGGTTATTACGGACGCAGTGCATATTACGGTAGTGGTGCAAATGGCGGACGTGTTTATGGGACGGGAAGTTCTAGTGCCAGAACAAATTCCAGTTGGGGCAGCAAGCCAAGCAGTTTCAAGCAAAATGTGAGAAGCAAAGTTTCTCAATCTGCTTCGGCTACTAAAAAGAGCCGCTCGAGCTCAAGAACAGGTTCTACTTCAAGATCCCGCAGCGGAGGATCTGGTAAATAACATTCAAGACAACGACAGATGGACGCATTGATGAACAACGAATACCTGATTCTTCTTGTACACGGTATTGCCTACCTCGCGGAGGCTTTCATTCTCTTTTGGATTGGAAGGGCTGCGTACAACTTATTTCACCCCAAAGTGGATGTAGAGAACGAGTTGGTTCATGTGGACAATCTCGCTTTTTCCGTTTCCTATGTAGGTTATTGCATCGGAGTTTTATTGGCCATTGGAAGTGCCATCATTGGTCCTTCTCAAGGATTATGGGTCGACTTAATGGACATTGGAATCTTTGGACTATTGGCGATATTCCTGCTCAACCTTTCTGGTATCACGAACGACAAACTTGTCTTGAGCAAGTTCAACTTGCACAAAGAAATCATCGAAGATCAAAACCTTGGAACTGGAGTAATTGAATCTGCCAATTACATTGGTTCAGGTCTCATCATTTTAGGAGCCATCACAGGGCACAGCATGGACATCAGCGGCGGGATTCTCTCGGCCATCGTATTCTGGGCTGTAGGTCAGTTGCTGATGGTTGTAGTGGCTAAAGTCTACAACGCCATGACTCCATACGATGTGCACGAGCACATTGCCAAGAAGAACGTTGCGGTGGGGATTGGATTTGCTGGAGCGATGCTCGCCATTGCAAACCTCATTCGTTTCGGGCTTAGTGGAGATCTTCATTCTTGGACCGAGAGTTTTACTGAGGTAGGTTTTGAAGTAGTCATTGGCTTGATCTTCTTGCCAATTGCGCGTGTTCTGAGCGATAAAATTCTTCTTCCTGGAAGAAAACTTACCGATGAGATCGTGAATCAAGAGCACCCAAATTCTGGAGCTGCTTTAATTGAGGCCTTTGCCTACGTAGGCGGATCGGTACTCATTACCTGGGTTATCTAGTCCATTGGGTCTGAAGTCACCCATATTAAAACTATCCCTTTTCGCCACCGGATTATCGGGCATCGTTGCAGAGTATATTCTTTCGACCCTTGCCTCATACTTCATTGGCGATTCGGTGATTCAGTGGACGCTCATCGTTTCAGTGATGTTGTTTTCCATGGGAATTGGTGCTCGCTTGAGTAAGCTTTTCAAGAAGAACCTTCTCGTAGTCTTCATCTTCATCGAATTGATTTTAAGTGTGCTGGTTTCCTTTTCTTCCCTCATAACATACCTGTCTGCCGGCTTCTCCATCTACATCGGTTTCGTTATTTACTCCCTGAGCATCGTCATAGGCATTCTCATTGGCCTGGAAATTCCTTTGGTCATTCGACTCAACACGGAGTTCGAAAGCCTGCGCATCAACATCGCCTCCGTGATGGAAAAGGATTATTGGGGTAGTTTGATTGGAGGAATCTTTTTCGCATTCGTTGGTCTGCCGTATTTGGGCTTAACCTATACGCCTTTCATTTTAGGGGGAATCAACTTTCTGGTTGCCGTCGTCTTGCTCGTCAGCATTCGCAAGGAATTGAAACATTGGGGAAGGCTTTTAATTCCTAGCACGCTTCTCACTGCCTTTCTAATTGTAGGGGGTCTCGCTTTTGCTGAACCAGTGATTCTATATGGTGAGCAAAGTCGTTATAGAGATAAGGTGATTTATTACGAACAAAGCCAGTATCAGCGCCTAGTGATTACCGAATGGAGAGGGGAGAATTGGCTGTACATAAATGGAAATCAGCAATTCAGTACTGTGGATGAGGATAAATACCATGAACCGCTGGTTCACCCTGCAATGCATTTGGCTCCGTTGCCAAGAAATATTCTCATACTCGGTGGTGGTGATGGAATAGCTGCCAAGGAGGTTTTGAAATACAAATCAGTCGCGAGCATTCGCCTCGTAGATCTCGATCCTGCCATGACCAAATTGGCCAACGAACATCCAGTTCTGTTGAAGGCCAACGAAGGATCTTTCGGAAATGAAAAGGTAGAGGTGATCAATCGAGATGGCTTTAAGTTTCTAGAAGGTGATGAAAGCTATTACGACGTCATCATCATCGACCTTCCAGACCCAAAATCAGTAGACTTAAACCGATTGTACACCCGAGAGTTTTATGAACTCTGTCGTTTGCACCTCAGAGATAAAGGAGTGCTGGTCGCTCAAGCAGGCAGTCCTTATTTCGCTACTCAAGCCTATGTATGCATCGATACCACCATGGAGTCTGCTGGATTTCAAACCGTGCGATTGCACAATCACGTAGTGACTCTAGGCGAGTGGGGGTGGATTCTTGGAGTGAAAGGATTTCCTGAAATGGACTTAAAAGAAGGGATCAAAAACTTAAGCTTTGAAGACGTTGAAACCAAATGGCTCAATCAAGAAGCGATGACATTAATGACTTCCTTTGGCAAAGACATTTACTTCGATGAATACAGTGATACCGAAGTTAATACGATTCAAAATCCGGTGCTGTATCGCTATTATTTGAAAGGGAATTGGGATCTATACTGATGGAGGAAGCTCAGATATACAATCATAGGGAATGGCTTCCCATCACCAATTCAGCTGTCCTAGTTGAACGATTGTCGAAGATGTTGGAACAGTCGGGTTATACCGTTTTAAACTTTGTAGAACATCATTTTGAGCCGCAAGGTTACACCAGCCTTTGGCTTTTGTCTGAAAGTCATTTGGCTCTGCACACCTTTCCAGAAAACGAGAAATCGTACGTGGAACTCAGCGGCTGTAGGAAGGAGATGAACGAGGACTTTGTTCGATTGATGAATGCATGGCTCGAAGAACTGCATGGTTCGATCGATCCTTCGGTTTCAATCGCTTAAAATTGACACTCGCTTGGAGTGAAAAGCTCCGTCCTTCTGGCCAAAAGTGACCGTGCTAAAAATCATCGCCATTGTTTGAGATTCTGACTTTAATCAGTTTTTAGGGAGAAGGTTTACGTATTTTTGAGTATGAAATAAAAGCAGTTCATACCACTCAGTTTTGCATTGGTCACTATAGCCTTTGCCTTTTTTTCTTGCACACATCCACTACCAACAATTCCAGATGGAAACCCTGGTCCCTCGGATACCCTAATCGTAGATGAAGCCTGCGACCCGAACATTGTTTATTTCACAAACGACGTCTTGCCAATTTTTTCTTCCAGTTGCGCTATGCCTGAATGCCGCAGCAGTACTACCAGAGAACACGACATCGACTTATCCTCCTATGATGCTCTCTTCACTGGTGGTGAGGAGGATCTCATTGTGAGCGGAAAACCACAAAAATCTGAAGTCTATGAAGTGATTCTGGATGGTGAAATGCCGCCCAGTGGATATCCAGATTTGACCTCCACTCAAATGCAAAAAATTTACGATTGGATCGACCAAGGAGCTTTGAACAATGAATGCTCGAGTTGTGATACGAGCGCCTTCAAATTTGCGGCTGACATCAATACCATCATTGAAAAAAATTGCGTTTCCTGCCACAACGGTCCGAGCGGGAACAAAGGGGTTGACCTGAGCTCTTATACGAGCATCAAAGTGTATTCAGACAATGGGCTGTTGAAGAATTCAATTTTGGCTGAAAATGGAGTTGCGCAAATGCCTACAACCGGACGGATGCCAGATTGTGAAGTCAATAAACTCCTTAAATGGATTGAAGCAGGTTCGCCAAATGATTGAAAAAATTACGAAGTTTTTAGTGCTCTTTACGATGAGTGCGATCCTGTTTTCAGGATGTTATTACGACAAAGAAGATTTACTTTACCCCGTTGGGGCTTGTGATGCAAGTGCAGTGACCTATGCCACTGACATTGAACCTCTTTTGAGCAATTCCTGTTACGGTTGTCATTCAAATACACAATCGCAAACAGCCGGAGCTGGAATAAGCTTAGAAGGTCACGCCAATCTATCTTCCTATGTGAACACTCAAGCAGACAGGCTCATCGGTGCGGTGAGGCAAGAGCCGTCTTATTCCCCAATGCCGAAGGGCGGCAGTCCACTCGACGCTTGTTCAATTCAAAAACTACAGGCCTGGATTGACGCCGGGGCTCCAAATAACTGATTTTATGCGCTGGATATTAAGTTGCTTGCTTCTTGGCTTCTTGGCTTCTTGTCACATCATACTTACGCTCAAGACGACGACCTTATGAGTATGCTTGAGGACGAGGCTGCGTTGAAGAAAGAGTTCATGATTGCCACCTTCAAGGCTCCTCGGTTGATTCAAGGGCATACCATTGAGCAACCAGCAGCGAAAAATTTGCTCTTCATCATTTCGCACCGATAGTTCAACTAGCCTTTGCTGGCCAGCTTTAATTATAATTCCGTTGATTCGAATTTTTCTCAAGATCTGGGTCTTTAGTCTTCCTGCAAAAGTCCACTTAATTCTTCATTCCTGAAACAAGTAGATTTGAGTCCACTTGAAATTAAAAAATGGAGCAAAAAAAAACCGCGAGCTCAAGAAGAACTCACGGTTTTTACGTCAATGCTGTACTACCGTACGCGGTCTAAAAGTAAGCAATTAGAAATACCGCGCCGTCAAAACTGTCGGTGTCTATGGTGAGTCCGCCGTTGCGCTCGAACTCAACAGAGTATGTTTCAAGTTCAGTGGTGAATCGCTCGCGCGTTTCTGTACCTGTCATGCCCGTGTTGTAATAAGCACCCCAGCCAAATTCAGCACCGATGGCCAAATATTTCTTGAGGAAAAACTCAGAACCGATGAATCCACGTGCACCGATGCTCATTCCGTTGCCACTTGTATAAGAGGTGACACGATCAGAACCAGATGTAGTAGATCCATTGTTAAAGTTGTTTGTGTAGGTTGGGTTCCCGTTTGCGCGGTTCATAGCGTTGCCATATGTGTACTCTCCTTTGTCTTGGCTAAAGCCAAAAATCGCAGAACCACCATAGTAACCTTGAAGACGTTCACTTCCACGACGAAACTCAAGTCCCAATCCGATGGAATGGTTTTGAGTGTTTTGTGAAAATTGATCTTCAACTTGAACCCAAGGGTTGGTACCTCCATCCTGGGCAACCCAGTGACTGAAGTTTCCACTTCCAACACCGATGCGCACTTGAGCGCGAATAGCCATTGACTCACTCAAGTAGTACTTGGCAAAAATGGCGTTGTCGTTGTTTACGAAGTGGTTGTTGTTTGTGCTTGAACCGTAGAAAAGATTACCCGCCGTTCTCAGAAGAGATCCAACGTTGTAACCAAGTCCAATGGTTCCGCTTTCGGGGAGCATACTTTCTTCTGAACCTCCTTGTGCGAAGGACCAGCTTCCGATGCCCATAGACATCAGGATTATAAATAGCTTTCTCATAATCTAAAGATTAGTCGTTGAAGAGAACTTCTTCAATAACGGTTTGTCCAGGAACTAAATCGACGCTGAGGTTTCCACCAATTTTGGAGAATTCCACATCAACATCAGTTCCACCACCATCTCTTTGCTTGTCGAGATAGACGTCGGAAAATTGGAAAAACACTTTTGTCCCCTTTTCAAGAAGCTCAACTGTGATGCTAAATTCGCCATTCGCATCTGTAGTTGTAGTATAGCTAATCGCTGGATATTCGTAGTTTGGATCTGAATTGTAAACTTGATCCTCTCCAGCCATGGTTGCAATAACTTCTACACCAGAAACAGCTTCAAGTGTAAGAGTCGGATCATCATTTCGTAGGTCGTAATTGGCTTTGATTTTGCCAATTACAGTTGCAGTCTTCAAAGTAGCATCGTCGCTTGGGTTTGTGACTTCGTCTTTTGAACAGCTAGTGAAAGCGGTGGTGAGGACTAGGCCTGCCACAAGTAGTTTTAGTTTCATTTCAAATCAGTTTTTGGTTAAGCTAACAAATGTAATGCATGTGCTCACTCCATATACTGACTTCCATCAAATAATCTTCAAAATAACTTGTTTATAACTTCTGCCACTATGACTTAGTATTTAGGAGATTCGTCGTAGTCATCGTCCCCTGAAGAAAAGATTTCTCCGAGGATATCGGAGAAGCCCAAGCCCTCTTCAAGTTGATTTTTACCAAGCATAGAATACTCAGCCAGTCCGTGAAGGGCAAACTCTTTCAGTAGGTAGCGCTGTTCGTCAGTGGCTCTCGGGAAGTACTTCGCTACCAAGCCATCTAAACCTTGAACTCGGTCGAGCTTCAGCCGAAAAGTTTCCTCGTCGTCGCCGTTCATTAAGTCCAATTCGTGCGAGCCAAACCAATTGATGATTTCTTGGTACGGATTCGTTTCCTTTCTTCTTTTGATCATTTCAGGATCGGGGAAGTACTGAGGGAACTGCTTGCGAATCGCTGCACCCAGCAAACGGTTTGCAACTCGGTCTGGACCTTCTTGCTCTCCTTCGTAAACCAATTCTACTTTACCTGTGATGGCAGGAACAACTGCATAGATGTCGCCAACCCGCGCTTGAGTCTTGCTCTCACCATTCACGATGGCTCTGCGCTCTGCAGTGCTCACAAGGTTCTCGTAGGCAGTAATGCTCAATCGAGCAGAAACCCCCGATTTTTGATCGATGTATTCGCTGTCCCTAGCAACAAAGGCAATTTCTTCAACCAAATCTTTCAGGAAGTGGGCGACTTCAACATGCGCTCGCTGATCATCTGAAAGCTTGGCTTCTTGCTCCGTAATCTCACGAGCGATCTCCAGGGATTTAGGATAATGAGTTAAAATCTGACTCTGAATCCGGTCTTTAAGTGGCGTGATGATGGAACCTCGATTGGTGTAATCCTCTGGGTTCGCAGTAAACACGAACTGAATGTCTAGAGGAAGTCGAAGTTTAAAACCACGTATTTGAATATCGCCTTCTTGAAGAATGTTGAATAGGGCCACTTGAATTCTTGCCTGAAGGTCGGGGAGTTCATTAATCACAAACAATCCTCTATGTGCTTTTGGGACAAGTCCAAAATGGATTGCTCTTTCATCGGAATAATTCAGCTTTAAATTGGCTGCTTTGATTGGGTCCAAATCACCGATGAGGTCGGCAACTGTAACATCCGGCGTTGCTAGTTTTTCGGTGTAACGATCGTCGCGGTGCATCCATTCTATGGGTGTTTTGTCGCCCATTTCAACAATCAGGTCTTTGGCGTACTTTGAAATTGGATTCAAAGGATCGTCGTTCAATTCCGCCCCACTTACGACGGGTATGTATTCATCCAGAAGCCCTGTCATGGCACGAGCAATGCTGGTTTTTGCTTGACCACGCAATCCCAAAAGGGAGATGTTGTGCTTGGCTAGAATGGCGTTCTGAATCGAGGGAATCACCGTAGTGTCGTATCCCAAAACCCCAGGGAATACCTTTTCACCAGAGCGTAATTTCACTATGAGGTTTGCGCGAAGCTCGTCCTTCACACTTCGGCTGGTGTATTTGCTTTTCTTGAGCTCGCCAAGTGTTTTTATCTCTTTCATCTTCTTCGTTTGCGGTTGTTTTCAAAATCACTGAATACAAAACTGCCCAAGCCTTGAAGCCCAGAATAGAATGCTTTGCCTTTGTTGGCTTCAGTGAAATCTTCAATAAATCTTTGTAGGTAAGGGTCTTGTGCAATCATGAAAGTGGTGATGGGAATTCCAACCTTTCTGCACTGTCGGGCTAGATTGATCGTTTTGCTGACGATAATTGGATCTAAGCCCACCGAGTTTTTGTAATAGTCTTTGCCTTGTTTCAAGCAGGATGGCTTCCCATCGGTAATCATAAATATTTGCTTGTTGGGTTTCTTTTTTCTTCTCAATATGTCCATGGCCAATTCCAAGCCTGCAACTGTATTGGTGTGGTAAGGTCCAACTTGAAGGTAGGGGAGGTCTTTGATTTTAATGGGCCAAGCATCGTTTCCAAAAACAACAATGTCTAAACTGTCTTTTGGATACCGAATGCGAATCAGTTCAGCCAAGGCCATCGCCACCTTTTTGGCAGGAGTGATGCGGTCTTCTCCGTAAAGAATCATTGAATGGGAGATGTCAATCATCAAGACCGTAGCAGTGCTCGATTTGTACTCGTACTCCTCAACCTCTAGATCCCGTTCGGTCAGTTTGAAATCACCTAGGCCATTATTGATTTGAGCATTACGAATGGAGTCGGTCATGGCAATTTGCTCCATGGGATCGCCGTATTCGTATTCCCTTCGCTCGGAAGAATTGTCTTCACCTTTCCCAAGCTCATTGGTTCGGTGTTGTCCACTTCCACCCTTTTTAAGTCGACCAAAGATTTGATCCATGGCTCGCTTGCGTATCATCTGCTCTGCCTTGGCGCTCATTTTGCGTCCGCCACCTTTACCTTTTCCTCCAGGTGAGTCTGGGTCTTCAATGATTCCGTTTTTGATCAGATCGTCTACAAAATCATCTAAGCTATAGTCCTCAGTGGTGAGATTGTGCTCCTTGTCCAATTCGCGCAACCAATCCATGGCTTCTTCAACATCACCAGAGGTGTGTGTAAGCAGTTCCATGAAGATGTCGAGCAAACGCTCATAGGGCGTTTGCTGATCGGCTTCGGGGAAATATTCGGTAAAACGGTGTCCTAGCATATGGGGTTCTAAAGGAACAACAAAGAGTCAAAAAGGTTGGCCATTTACACGACAGATTGTTTTCTCTTTAAATCTTCGATTCCACTGCTTGTAATCGTTTGGAATTGGCTAAGATTGTGCGTGCTTCAAAATTTACATACACATACACACCATTCCGATGGTGAAGGGAAATTAAATGCATTCTGCAAAGAGGCTGTAATGCTCGGAATGGACTCCATTGGCTTCAGCGATCATGCGCCGCTTCCGTTCCCGACTTCTTGGGCGATGAAGGAAGAGGGCATTGGCGATTACCTCAAAGAAGTAGTCGATGCAAAGATCAAATTTGATAAATCTTTGAAGGTTTATTGCGGCTTTGAAGCCGATTTCATCAAAGGTGGAGTTACGCCAGATCGATGGAGGGTTCTACCGGGTTTGGATTATATGATTGGCTCCATTCATTTCTTGCTCATGCCCGATGGTCAACTTCTTGAAGTGACTGGTGATCGACAGAATTTTGAATTGATTCGAAACCAGAACAACCTCGAAGACAAAGAGCTGATGCTTCTTTATTTTCAAGCCAATGCCGATATGTTGGAAGATGCCAACGTAGATGTACTCGGACATTTGGATAAGATGAAGATCAATATTCCCAACTTCAATGAAATCCTTGCTTCCGACAAGGACGTTCAAAAGGTTTTAGACTCTGTTCTGCACTTGTGCGATCGAGAAGATGTCGTCATCGAAGTGAACACCCGCGGTCAGTACAAGTCGAACTCGAAGGAAAGCTATCCCGGGCCATTCATCTTGAATCGAATTTTAGAAGAGGAACTGAACATTTGCATCAGTTCCGACGCTCATGGCATTAATGAATCGCGAATGCTGTTTGATGAGACGAAGGAGATGCTGAAGGCCACCGGACACAAATACATCTTCACCTTCGACGGCTACGACTGGGTTCCTGAAAAGCTCTAAAAACCGCGGAATGAATCGACTCATCATTCTCTGTTCCTTACTAGCCTTCTCTTCCTGTAAGACTGAAACCAAAGTTGAGGGGATTGCAAATGATCAGTTACAGAAACCTAAGAAAATCATCTTTCTTATTGGAGATGGAATGGGAGTTTCGCAGCTTTCATCGGCTTATTTCTATGGAGAGGAAGAACCCAATTTTTCGCGTTTTCCAGTGGTCGGATTGATTAAAACATCTTCCACTTCAAAAATCACCGATTCAGCAGCGGGTGCAACGGCCTTTAGTTGCGGAAAAAAGACTTACAACGGCGCTTTGGGATTGGATGCCGACAGCAACCGCATTGAAAATATTGTCGAGTTCTTAAAATCGATCAATCCTCAGGTTGGGGTGGGGCTAGTTGCTACATCCTCCATTACACACGCCACGCCAGCGGCATATTATTCGCATGTGGAAAGTCGTGAACTGGCAGACGAGATTATGCTTCAACTCATTCGTTCGAAAGTTGATTTTTTTGCCGGTGGGGGAAAAGATTACGTCTTCAAAAGAGGGGATTCCATTGATTTGTATGCAGAGATGCAGAAAGCTGGAATCGATTTGGATACGACCGCCATGTTGAAGAGGAACTGGGAAGAGGGAAGTCGTTATGGGTATTTATTGGCGAAGGATGGAATGCCATCTGCTCCTCAACGAGGCAACTTCTTGCTTCGAGCTAGTGTTGCAGCCATCGACTTTTTAGATTCAAGAGAAAGCTCCTTTTTAATGATTGAAGGTTCTCAGATTGATTGGGCTGGGCACGACAACAATGGCGAATATTTAAAAGAAGAAGTACTCGACTTTGATCGAGTTGTTGGCGCTGCATTGGATTATGCTGAAAAGGATGGGAACACCTTAGTGGTTGTCACAGCAGATCATGAAACCGGTGGCTACACTTTGGCTGGCTATCGATCGGAAGATGGATCGTCTCGAAATTACGACAGCATCGTACCGAGCTTCTCCACAGGAGGTCACTCATCAACCTTAGTTCCTGTTCTAGCCTATGGTCCGGGCTCTGAATTATTTTCAGGCATATACGAAAACACTGAGATTCACCGGAAGATGTTGATTGCTATGATGGGACTTGAGTAGGTTTCGATTCCCGATTCTCGACTCTCAATTCTCGACTCTCAATTCTCATTTCCGTATCTCAGGCCCTTGGACGCCAAAGTGCAACGACGGCGGCCCAGATCCCAAATCCTTTTGTTGATTACGGGTTACGGGTTACGGGTTGCGGGTTGCGAGTTACAGATAATAAAATACGAATTACCGATTATCAATGCTCAATACAGTTATTTTTCACTCTAACACTCTAACACTCTAACACTCTAACACTCTAACACTCTAACACTCTAACACCCTAACACTCTAACACTCTAACACTCTAACACTCTAACACTCTAACACTCTAACACTCTAACACTCTAACACTCTAACACTCTAACACTCTAACACTCTACTTAATACATCCGCGACCTCTTGATGAGGTAAGCAAGCAGCACTTGGTCAAAACCTTTGTTGATGTCGGCTTCGATGAGGTCGATTTTGAATTGAGCGCACTTCACTTTGAGGCGCTTTAAGAAGGCTTCCATGCGCTCCTTATATTCTGCTTGAATTTGCTTTGGATTTAGTTTTACTTTTTCCCCAGTCTCCAAATCGACGAAGGTGTGCGGGCGGTTTGAATAGTCGAATTCAACCTCTGAGCTTGGGTCGAGTACATGAAAGAGAATGACTTCATGTTTGTTGAACTTCAGATGTTGCAAGGCGCGAAAAGCCTGTTCTTCTTTTTCCTCAGAGGTATCCAGCATGTCACTGAACAGAACCACCAAGCTGCGTTTGTGAATGCGCTCGGCCACCTGGTGTAAAGTTGAAACGGTGTCGGTCACGCTGTTCGTTGGTTCTTCATGAAGGAGTTTCTCCAACTCAGTATAAACAGCATTTTGAGCCACTGAAGAAGATCGGGGAGGTAGGTGAGTCTCAACCTTGTCGGAGTAGACCGTGAGTCCATAAGCATCTCGTTGACGCTTTAGCAGATTCACCAAAGTCGCGGCCGCGTGAATGCTGAAGTTGATCTTGGAGCGCTTTTCGCTTCCCTCAGGAAAGTACATGGAGGAAGAGTGGTCGATGAGAATCTGACAGCGCAAATTCGTTTCCTCTTCGTAGCGTTTAGTGAAGAGTTTGTCGGTTCGCCCGTACAACTTCCAGTCAACGTGTCTGCTCGATTCGCCGGTATTGTATTGGCGGTGTTCGGCAAACTCAACAGAAAAGCCATGGTATGGGCTCTTGTGAAGTCCAGTGAGAAATCCCTCCACAGCCTGACTGGCCAAAAAGTCGAGCTTTCCGAAAGATTCTATTTCGTCTCTACGGATTTTTGTCATGGCGGGAAGTTACGCAATGATGCCTTTTTTGTTGTGTGTTCTTTAAAAAGAGGCACAAAAAAAGGGGATCGATGTTATCAATCCCCTAAGCAATTCTAATTCTTTGTTTAAGCCAACTGAGCGTCCAATTTGCCCGCGTAAGTTGCTTTTGAAGTAGCTCCAACTTGCTTGTCGACTACTTGTCCGTCTTTGATGTAAAGAACAGTAGGGATGCTTCGGATTCCGTACTTCATTGATACTTCAGGATTCTGGTCAACGTTCAGTTTTCCAATGACAGCTTTACCATCATACTCTCCTGCTAATTCTTCTATGATAGGGGTTACCATGCGACATGGTCCACACCATTCAGCCCAAAAATCAACGATTACTGGCTTATCGGAAGCCAAGGCCATTTCTTCAAAATTTGAATCTGTAAATTCTAATGCCATGATAGACGTGTATGTGTTAAGATTTTGATTGCACAAAAGTAACGATTAGAAAGATGTCTTGTTCGACCTATATCACTTCCATTGATAAAATGACAGTCCTGCGACATAAACCAATCCCCATTACATTTGTTTCTGACGGAGATCATGCGCCCAATATTGTACAGCCTTGTTTTTAGTTTACCAATTCTGTTGTTGATCGGAATGCATTTTGGTGGATTGTATGTTTTCCTTCCACTGATATTGGCCTTTGTGCTAATCCCTTCCTTCGAATTAGTCATTCCTGCATCTTCACAGAACCTTACAGAAGAGAAGAAAAAAGGAGCTTCCGAAAATCAACTCTACGACTATTTGCTCTTTTCTGTTCCCTTCATCGTAGTTGGGGTCCTACTTGTTTTTCTCAGTCGCATGCAGAATTCAGATTTGCTCTGGTTCGAGCGACTGGGAATGATTCTCGGGATGGGTCTTATTATGGGAGCAATGGGCATTAATGTGGCGCACGAACTCGGACATCGAAGAAGTAAAGTCGAGCAGTTTCTTGCAAAAGCCTTGCTCACCACCGCTCAGTACACCCAGTTTTTCATCGATCACAACAAAGGGCATCACCGCAATGTGGGTACTCCGGAAGACTCGGCAACCGCACGATACAACGAAACGGTTTATCAATATTGGATTCGAGTCATTGTAGGTAGTTACCGCTCAGCTTGGCAGATTTCAAATAGGGAATGCAAGCGTAAAAAGAATTCGGTTTATTCGCTTTCGAATGAGATGTTGCGCTTGCAATTGGGTCAGCTGGTCCTTGTGCTTTGTGTTTTCGCATTCTTCGGCTGGGAAGTACTGCTTTACTACATAGCCGCCGCTGCCTTTGCCATTGTTCTCTTGGAAACAGTAGAATACGTGGAACACTATGGCCTCAGCAGAAAGAAGGTGAATGAACATCGTTACGAGAATGTTCGACCGGTTCATTCTTGGAATTCCAATCACGTTTTGGGCAGGTTGTTCCTTTTCGAATTGAGTCGTCACAGCGATCATCACTTCGATCCGCATAAAAAATATCAGCTTCTCGATCATTGGGAAGAGTCGCCGCAATTGCCAACGGGTTATCCCGGTTGCATGATTTTGTCTTTGGTGCCACCTCTGTGGTTTGGCTTGGTAAATTCTAGAATTCCCACTGAAGTATTAAAGTAGGATGTTGACGCTTGAATTTTCTTCTTTTACCTTTCAACTTTAATTTAAAGATGTCGAACACTCTTGGAAAACTCTATCGCCTCACAACTTACGGGGAATCTCACGGACCAGAAATTGGTGGCATCATCGATGGTTTTCCTTCGAACTTTGAACTTGATTTAGAGTCCGTTCAGCAAGCCTTAGATCGCAGGAGACCAGGTCAGTCTTCATTAACAACTGACCGTCAGGAATCGGATCGAGTTGAGTTCTTGTCAGGAATTTTTGAAGGAAGAAGCACCGGCAGTCCCATCGCATTTCGGATTCCGAATAAAGATCAGCGCAGTGCAGATTACAGCGCCATAAAGGATGTGTATCGTCCTTCACATGCAGACTATGTGTACGAACAGAAATACGGCAATCGAGATCACCGCGGTGGTGGAAGAGCTTCAGCTAGAGAAACGGCGAATTGGGTTGTGGCAGGAGCCATTGCCAGTCAATACTTGAAGAACGAAGGCGTTCGGATTGGTGCAGGAGTTACTGGTGTTGGGGAACTCATTTTGAGTCAAACAGAGAACTTAGACTATTCTAAAGTTTATGAGAACGATCTCCGTTGTCCAGATGTAGCGGCAGCCGAGGCCATGTCTCTGCTCATTCAAGAAGTTAAGAACGAAGGAGACAGTTTGGGTGGGCGCATCTCATCTAAAATTACTGGGCTTCCTGTAGGTTTGGGAGAGCCCATTTTTGATAAACTTCATGCGAGACTCGCTCAAGCCTTGTTCTCAATCAATGCAGTGAAGGCTGTTGAGTTCGGAAGTGGAGTAGAGGCCAGTAAGATGCGTGGCTCAGCTCACAACGATGCCTTTGTAAAACGAGATGGGAAAGTGCGGACCTCTACGAACCAATCTGGAGGAATCCAAGGCGGCATTTCCAATGGGGAAGACATTTTGATTCACATCCATTTCAAACCGGTAGCCACCATTGCTCAAAAACAATCTACGCTCAACCAAGCGGGAGAAGAAGTTGAGTTGGAGGCGAAAGGGCGCCACGATGCATGCGTAGTTCCGAGGGCCGTTCCCATTGTGGAGGCCATGATTGCGAATGTTTTACTGGACTTTGTATTGGAGCAGAAAGCACGCGGGTAATTGCTTCTCTTGTATTGATAATCAATCGCTTTACGACACCCTGAGTCCTGAGCCTGTCGAAGGGACGAAGGGCATCAACAAACCGGAAGATTGAGTCGCCCCGGATTCGACACCCTGAGTTGGCCCCCATTCGACACCCTGAAGTCCTCCTGAGCGAAATACTGAGCTTGTCGAAGTATTGACGAAGGATAAGGAAAGGGCCGACAAGAAAGGTTGAAGTTATCAAGTGCTCGCCCCTCGTTAAACTCGGGATGTCGCTGGCCGAAATTTTAAGATTTATAAAATCATAACACGGATTCGACACCCTGAGTTTAACGAAGGGCGTCGACCGCCTTAGTTATTTATCATTTTTAAGAAGCTGAGAATTAAACTTCACCCAAAAAGAGTTCTTCGTGTTGTTGTGATTTGAAAGAATTCTAAGTTTCCGAAGGTCCCCTTCGATAAGCGCCTCCTTTTTTGCGCGATTCCACTTTTTTACTTGCCACTCAAATTCTTGCGCGTCGTTGATGTCTTGAAATTCTGTGGCGTAAACAAGTTTTAGGGGAAGTCTTCGTGCAGTGTAAGACCTTGGATCTATTGCCTCTCTATGTTCTGCTATCCTACGTTCTAAGTCATTCGTAAGTCCAGTGTAGTAAGATTCATCAGAACATTTTAATATGTAAACCCAGCTTGATTGCACGTGTCAAAGTAGGCTTGGCCGAACGTTAAAAGGCGAATAAGCTCATTCCTTGTTACGATAATAGGCAGCATGAACTTCGAGCCTTCGTTAAACTCAGGCTGTCGAAGTTTTAATTGTAAGTAGAGCCAAAGCAAAGGTGTTAAGTTCTTTGAGCGACACCCTGAGTCCTGAGCCTGTCGAAGGGAGGAAGGGTTTCGATTATAATTTATTGACAGCTACTCTTCCCGATGACGCTCGTCGGTAATGAAATGGTCATCTGTCAAAGTGTGCAGAAAGGCAATCAAGTCAACCTTTTCAATTTCTGAGATTTCAAAACCTTTGATTAAGTCGCTTTTGTTGGGATGATTGGCGCCGCCTGAAGCATAGTGGTCAATCACTTCCGAGAGTGCATTCATAGAGCCATCATGCATATAAGGAGCAGAGAGACCTACATTTCTCAGGCTCGGAATTTTAAACTTAGAGCGGTCTCCTTCTTCCAGGGTGAGTCGGTAACGGCCATCGTCATCATAGCTCTCATATAAGCCAGTGTTGGCGTAATCGAAACTGCTGAAAAGAACACCTGAATGACAAGTCGAACACTGGGTCTTATCGCTGAGGAAGATATTCATGCCACGGATTTCTCTCGCGTCCAAGGCAAAGCGATTTCCCTTATAGGCAAAATCGTCGTAAGGAGAGTTTCCACTTATGAGCGTCCTTTGAAAACAGGCCAAGGCTCTCATAATCACATAAGGATCGGGGGTGCGTTCGTAGGCCTGCTGACTCAAAGTACGATACTCCTCAAGTTGAACCATTCGTTCTGCGGCAACCACAATGTTGCTGCCCATTTCAAAATGATCGGCAATTGGCACCAAGGCCTGCATTTCCAGGGTAGGAACACCACCTTCTCGCATAAAGCGTGGGTGAAAAGCGATGTTGGCTAAACTGGGCGAATTTCGATCTCCCAATCGACCTTCAATGCCCGGACTAACCTTTTGATCATGCGCAAATGCCAACTCCGGCTTATGACATGAAGAGCAAGAAATCTCATTACCCTCCGAGAGTATCGGGTCGTAGAAGAGTTTCTTGCCCAGCTTATAACGAGCATCCGTAAATTGGTTGTCGTCTGGATATTCTATTTCAGGAAAATGTGCAGGATAGGACGAGTCCTTAGCCACAACACTTTTAGGTACTTCCTTCTCACAAGAGAAAAAAAGTAGACTGAAAAGAACGAAAGAGACTCTAGTGAACCAGAACCTTAGCCGTGCTGATTGTTTCATTATTCTGAACGAAAGTCAGGAGGTATATTCCGTTTTGATTTACGTTCAACGTTTTGCTGTTCATGAATTCTCCAGACTCGATTTCTTGTCCCAAAAGGTTGTACAGTCGGAACTCAACTTCAGTATTCGCATCGGTGCGAGACAATTGAATCTTATGATTTGCATACATCACATCGATGTTTTCGGAAAGCTCTAAATCGCGCGTTGAATTCGGGTCGTTTATAGCTCTAAAAACGTGCTGTTCCATGTTGATTAAGGCTTGCTGAGCATCGCCTAGTTCACCGTGAGCAATGACTCCACTTGTAATGTCAATCTCTCTGAAGATGGCCTCACAAGAAGCTTCAAGCTCAATGTAGATGGTGTCGCTAGACTCGCGTCCAGTAGTAGTTAAAGCAATATCGCGAAAATTACGATCGCCTAGGGCATGAACCTCAAAGCGGTACGCGAAGTTTGGTCCTACATTACCCTCAAGGGCAAGAAATCGGTAGCCTGCAGTCCAACCCCAGTGCATAGATGGGTTTCCAAGTGCAAGTGGGTGTCCAGATGGATAAAGCGCAGGATCGAGGTGGTTGTAGTCGGAGTCAATTCCATTGCTGAACTGAATTTCTTCTAGGTCCTGGATCATGAAGTCACCCAAAACAACCTCTGTTCCTTGAGCAGCATTCACCAACAACCATGTGTCGGGTAAGTTGATGAGTTGTCCACCGTCGTGCATGAGTTTAAATTCTGAGAGGTAATACTCCAATCGAGTTACTTCATAATTATCGGCAACATTGGACGACTTAGTTGTGTTTAAGCTAAAAGCTTCACCCTCTAAGAGGTGATCGATGCTTAGGACTACTGTTTTCTGGGCTTCAGCAGTAAAGCTGAAAAGGATGCTCAGAATAAATGCGAAGGAAATGTGTGTTTTCATAGTGTTTCAGTTGTAGTCAAAGATAGAGCAGTTAACTTTTCAAGTGTGTGATACTCTTCACTTTGACAAGATTATTAATTAAACGGGCTTTGGTATTCTGTGTTTGTTTTTAGTGATTCGTCGCTCAGTGTCTTCATAAAAGCAATCAAATCTTTTTTGTCCTGACTGCTCATTTGCAAGCCTGGATTTAAATTGAATTGCATCAAAATATCTAAACTTGGAGAGTCTTTGACGCCGTGGTCGTAATGATCCAATACCTCTTCGAGGGTGGCAAAGCGACCGTCGTGCATGTAAGGAGGCGTGAATTCAATGTTCCTTAAGCTTGGAACTTTAAACTTCCCTTTATCGGCATCGTCCTTTGTAACATTGGCATAACCTTCATCAGTCATTTCAGCTTCTGTGTCTAAACCATTGTTCATAAAGGCGTCGTTGGTGAAGTTGAATCCTCCATGGCAGTGGAAACATTCCGCGCCACCAGTTTGTGTGCCTGGATTAAACTCAGTGAAGAACAATTCACGTCCTCGTTCTTCAGATTCAGTGAAACTGGCTTCACCTTCAAGTACCTTATCCCATTTGGCATTGTTGGAGATGATGGTGTTCATAAATTGCTCCATGGCCAAGCTCATCTTTAAAGAGTTGATTTCCTCACTTCCAAAGGCTCGGAAAAACTGATCGACATATTCTGGGTCGGCTTCCAATTTTGAAACAACGTTTTCCAGTGTTTCATTCATTTCTAGTGTATCCTGAATAGGTAGCAAGGATTGATCTCTCAAGAGTGGAGCACGTCCGTCCCAGAAAAATCCGTTTTTGTGGTAAGCCATGTTGAAGATGGCCATTGCCTGACGGCCGCCTTCTTCACCTTCAACGCCAATGCTGAATTGACGGATGTCTGAAAAGCCATCGGTTTGCAAATGACAAGAAGCACAAGCTTGTTCGCCATTCTTCGAAAGCCGTGTGTCGTGGAAAAGCATTTTACCAAGCTTCACTCCTTCTTTGGTTAGCGGGTTGTCCTCGAGAAGTGGGGGAGGAGGCAGACTGCCTAAATTGAGTAAGTAGGGGCTGTCGTCGTAAATGGGTACGTCCAACGAATTGTTGCTCTTGTCGCAAGAGACAATGGCTATTGCGAGAAATGTAAAGAGAAGTTTTGCGTAAAATTTATTCATGATAATTTGATTCTAATGAAAACATCTGTCGAGACAGAAAGGTTTGAATTGCATCAATCGCTCACATTAAAATTGTCGAGCGAGAGGGCAAAGAATCAAATGGTGTAGACCTGAAATAAGGATTGCCGGTCTGGCGGTGGAAGGTCTAGGTTTAAAAGAAGAATTCTAGAGTTTTCAGTTGTAGCTGGCTTCGGTAAGCTGAATGATTCAGGCACTCGTTCAGCAATTTGAAGGTTTGGAAAGTCGATTTCTTCGCTGTGAAGTTGGTCGTCGACAAGCAAGAAGTTGGACGACCGATTCTCACAGCACGATTTTCTTCGAATGGATTCCTCGTCAGATTCTTCGCAACTGTAGGGGTCTTCCATTCCACAGTTTGGAATGTTGTCGCCAAACACGAGCACACTCTTCACGGCAAAACCAAAACAATATTGCGTAGTGAAACTCAGTCCAAGATTACCGCTCAGAAGAATGGTAGAAAGAAGAATTGAAATCAATATTCTCACTTCCTCAAATCTAGAGAATTTTTTCGTGAATTAAGAAGCTTCCATTGAGCGTTTCTAAGCAAGGTCCAAACCTGCGTAAAATCCAAGATCTTGGATTTTGATGAGTTTCGTAAGCAGCGCTATTTGCCCAGTGTGATAGGAGAAGTGTTCCGTAACATGAATCAGAATGGAAAGTCCGTTGAGTTCATAGACTTGGATTTTCTTCACATCAAGAAGTTGTTCTTCCTTCAGCTTACTTATAATGTCGAGCGAGTCTCTGAGTGTTCCTTTCAGCTTTTCCAAAAGTTCTTCCTTGCTGAAACCTGAGTTCGTGGAAAATTCGAAATTCCGCTTGCGGACATCTTGCTTTCCACCAAGACCAGAGATGAGGTATTGCCGAACATTCCCTTCGAGGTGAAGGATTTGGTTTCCGATGGAATTGCACTGCGCGTTGGGTGCCCACCACAGTTCGGTCTCATTTATTAAATCCAAACAAGTTTCGATGCGCTCCAAACTTTCGTTCAAGCGAGAGCTAATGTCCCTTTGAATTTCTTTATTGAGCTTCATTGCTCTAGCTTTTCTTAAGAAGTCTCTTTTTCATAAAACGCTCAAAGAATCGGTGGAGTGGTAGGATGATGAGGGCCAAGCCGCCGTTGATGACAAGCTTAATGGCAGGTGCGCCTCCGCTCCACTCTTCGAAGTAAGGGTCGGTTAAAATCAACAAGAATTCGAATAGAATCAGAAAGGCTAAGAACACCATTCCCTCGGCGAGTTCTGTAGAAAGGTTCGTGCGACTCAATCCCAAGCCAATGATGAAAATGATGACTATCCCAAAGAGTACTAAAGCGCTTTGAAGATTGTTTCTTCTCTTTATTTCAGATTCTCAATAGTGATTTCAGTTGGGAGAATATTTGATTTTGACTGAGCGTCATAAACCTCACTGAGCAATTTGGCCGCATCGCGAATGTGATTCACATTGCCCATTTCCTTTCCTAGAGCCAAAGAAGAGTCACCATAGAGCTGAGCTTGTTTGTAGTTTTTTCGAAAGAACTGAATCCTTCCGAGCTGCTCATAATTTCCAGGAAGATTCTCTTTATAGCCTTTACTTTGATTTATAGAAAGCGCCTCCAAATGAGATTTGAGGGCTTCGTTGGTGTCTCCTACAGAAAGAAGTACTTCGCCCATATTGTCTAGGACACGTGCAGTTCCGTATGCATCCTCATTGTCTCTGCGGATTTTTAAACTGCGCTCAAAATAAACGATGGCAGAATCTGTCATTCCCATGCTGTGGTAAACACTCGCAAGGTTGTTTAGTACAGGGCCTCGCATGTTCTCCAATTTTTGATCATCCACGATTTTAAGCCTTGAAGTAAGAACTGCAAAGTGTTCTCGGCATGCCCTTGAGCCAAATGAACAATCCCGATGTTCATGAGTGTGACAGCCATGCCCAAACTGTCTCCTATCGACTCATCGATTTCTAAGGACTTTTCGTAATACTCCAAGGCACGAACCTGATTGCCTTGGTCTTGAAAAATGTTGGCCATGTTGTTCATAACTGCGGCCTGTGATTTTCGGTCGTCGATTTCCAGATATATCTTCAGCGCCTTCTTATAGTGGTTCATTGACTGAGCAATTTCCCCTTTTACATTCATGGCAATTCCGCGCAAGTTGTGCGAATGTCCAAGCCATTCTATGTGTGCTGATTCACTGGCTTTCAGGGCCAGTTCTTCGCTGAGTGAAATGGCGGAATCGGGGTTTTCGTAACAGTAGTGATCGAAGATGAGATCCTTTAGGCTGTTCATACGAACTGTATCCAAAAGCTCGGAGTTGCTCCAATCTTTCAATAAAGAATCTTTAGTACTTTCTTCACAATAAGTTGAGCCTAGCAGAAAAAAGAATAGAATTGTAAGGATACAACGCACCGATGGAAACTTTGTCGAAAGATACTCGAATTGCTGCTGAGGAGCAGATCACTCCATTGAAAGTGATGACACTCAAGGACTGGAATGCCGATATAGAACGGAGCATTTTAGCCGAGGCGGAACGGAGTTTTGGAGCTTCGTATTTAACAGCGCCCCAGTTAAGAAGCTATTTGGTTGACCCAGACAAGCGAATGATTTACATTGGGAATGAATGGTCCTTTCATGCCATTTCTTTGCTAACGATTCACGAGAAAGGCGATGCAGCCATTCCTGAAGAATTGAAAGACGCGAAGAGAGTAGGGCAGCGGAAGATTACCATTGTACACCCCGACCAATCTGGACTTGGCCTTTGCCGCGTAGTCGTTGAAAAGGGCGAACGCTGGTTTGAAGATTTTAAAATCCCTTCCTTTTCATTGCATTGGGAAAACGCCTCTAATGGAGGTTTATCCATGCTTCTTGAAGCACACGATTACGAGCCGCAGGGTTTGGTCTCTAAACCTTGGTTTGAGGACAGCCTGAAGAGACAGTTTTCATGCGTTGTTTGTGGAAACCCACCTTGCAATTGCGACGCTACTCTTTACGTCCGCAGAGGATAGAAGATTTTGCTTCCCTACAAAAGCACGAAGTTTCATGCAGTTGTTCCTCTCTCTGGCGGAATTGACAGCACGGCTGCTCTGTATCTCTCCCTCAAAAACAATCCCGATCAGAATTTCCTTGTCTATCGAATTCAATTGCTCAACGGCACCAGCGGACATCGAAGCATTCGTGAAGAATTTGCTACCGAGTCCATCTTGTTGTGGCTAGAAAAGAATGGCTACGCCAATTTTGCCTACCGCAAATTGAGTTTCGATTACTCTTCGCTTGGGATGATGCCACCCGTTTGGGATTCTGACGTGGTAAACTTCGTTGCCGCAGTTGCCGTGCACGCACATCCAGAAATCAATCGATTTGTTGAGGGAGCAATTGCCGACGATTTCGATGACCCAAGCTTTGCCAAACGTCTCGAAAAAATCATGGCCTTATTCTATTTGGCCGCTGAAAGAAGTCCAAAGGATTTTTCCTTCGATTTTCCAGTCAAAGAAATGCGGAAGTATGAGGTGATGAAGGCACTTCCTGAAGAGCTCTTGGCATTAACATGGTCATGCCGATACCCAGAAATTGGCGCACCCTACACCTTCGATCGCTGTCATAAATGTCCTCAGTGCAAAGTGATTGATTCCGTGCTTGAAGAGCATCCCGAAATGGCTCCTTTCGTGAACGAGTCGAAGGTTGAGAATTAGCTTTTGGAGATTTGAGCAAGAGAGAAGAATAGGATTAAGCTCTTTGACTTTTTCAACTCTTCAACTCTTCAGCTTTTTGACTCTTCAACTTTCCCTCTTTTAGCTTTCTCACTCTCTCACTCTATCACTCCATCTATAGAGATTTGGGATTTGGACCGCTCAATTATGCTTTACCAAGCCGTAATTATCCCACCGGCTCTTTGACTGCTCTTTCGCTAAAGCTTCGTAGAACGCAGAAGCTCAGAGACTCAAAATCCCTAATTCCACCAGCTCTTTCAGAGACTCGTAACTCGTAACCTGTCACTCTTAAACTTTTGGACTCTTCAACTCTTTCCTCTTTCCTCTTTCACTCCTTCACTCCTTCACTCCTTCACTCCTTCACTCCATCTCAAAGACTCATAAGGTCCTTCAACTTCACTGCCTGGCGACGTGAAATTTCAATGCTCTCGCCGGTTTTAAGCTTAACCAACAGTCCACCATTGAACCAAGGTTCCGATTCTGCAACCCACTTCAAATTGATGATGTGTTTTCGGTTGGCTCTAAAAAAGGAGCGATCGCTTAGTCTGCTATCCAGGGTATTTAAGGATTTTAGAATCAGTGGTTTATTCCCGTCGAAGTAAACGCGAACGTAATTCCCAACAGACTCGAAATGTGAGACATCGCGCAAGTGAACGAACCAGCATTTATCTCCATCTTTCAAAAACACCTGATCGTCTTCGTCTAAAGTTTCCTTCGGACTAAAAGACTTTCGTTCTTTGATTCCTTCGCGGACCTTCTCGACTGCCGCTTTCAACCTTTCCTCTTCGATGGGCTTCATCAAATAGTCGAGGGCGTTGACCTCAAAAGCTTTGATGGCGTATTCATCGTAGGCCGTTGTAAAGATTACTTCTGGAATCCGATCGAGCTCTGCGAGTAAATCGAAGCCCGTTTTGCCCGGCATCTGAATGTCCAGAAAAAGAAGGTCTGGATTGAGGTTAGGAAGTTCCTTCAAGGCATCGTCTGCATTTTCAAATTCCGCAATGATCTCTAGATCTGGTATTTCATCTAGGAGTGATTGAAGGGCCTTTCTGGCCAATCGTTCGTCGTCAACTATCACAGCTTTGATCATGATTTACAGTTTAGGTATGGTGATTTTAGCGTGTACTTGCCCATTGCTCTCACTGATGTGAAAACTGGCTTTCCCCTCAAATAATATGTCTAAGCGTTCACGCGTGCTTGTGAGTCCGTAGCCTGTGCCATCTGAAGTGGTTTTCTTTAAGGTGCCGGTATTGATGACTTCCACAAACAATTGCCCTTCTCGAACTTTTGATGATATTTCGATTTCACCGCCTTTAGGAAGCTTGGAAATCCCGTGCTTGATGCCGTTTTCAACCAGGGTTTGAAGCAACATTGGAGGTACCTGCCCGCTTAAACTGGCTTCTTCAACTGCCCACTTCACCCGCAGTCGTTCTTCGTATCGAGCGCGCTCAATCTCCAAGTAATCTTTTACCAGACTAATCTCTTCTTTCAAGTCGATCAGGCGCTTTTTATCGGTGAGTAAACTACTTCGGAGTACGTTCGACAGTTGCGTGATTGACTTCTTGGCTTTCGCAGGATCTTCATCGACCAATGCGCGGATGCTGTTCATAGCATTGAAAATAAAATGTGGATTGAGCTGCGATCGCAGTCGCCTTAGGTTCAGTTCATTTTCACGTGCTTGCCATTGTAGGTTCTTGATCTCTTCTGATTTATAATTCTTGAAGAAATGGTAGAAGAAGTAGAGTGCGCTCCACAGCAGAAAGAGCAGGGTCCAAGAAGAGTAGTCTTGAACTACCAATATGAGTTTGTTGAATGGGTTTACTCCGGAAACCAAGAGCACAACCCCAGCGTATAGAAGTTCAAGGATGGCACCGAAGACAAGCGAACCGAGCAACATGCGTGGAATCAGTTGGGCGATGCTGAACCGCAACCAATCTAGCTGTAGTATTACGAATCGGTAGAGATGAGAGAGAATCAAGCCTAAGACTACAACAGAGCCAATGGCAATGAATGCGATGTAGTTTAAAGGTTTGCCCAAACTAATAGTTAGAAGGACGGATATCGTGGCGTAGGAAAACCATCCACTCAATTGGCAAATCCAATATAGCCTCCTAGCGTGCATAGCTCAAATGTAGGTAGACAGACTCACAAGAGAATCGCTTCTACACTAAAGGTAATTTGCCTTTAAGTCTGGAGCACTCCAATATTGAACGGCTTTTCAATGGGAGCGTGGTCGGCTGCTTCGATCCCCATCGAAATCCATTTTCGTGTTTCGAGAGGGTCGATGATTTCATCCAACCACAAGCGACTTGCGGCATAGTAGGGAGAGGTTTGAGTCTCGTAGCTTTTGGTAATTCGGTCGAGAAGTTCTTTCTCTTTTGCCGGAGTAATTTTCTCACCGCGCGACTTCAAGGCAGCCACTTGGATTTGAAGAAGTGTTTTGGCAGCTTGAGAGCCACCCATCACGGCAACGTTGGCTGTTGGCCAACCCACAATTAGACGTGGGTCGTAGGCCTTTCCGCACATGGCGTAATTCCCTGCACCGTATGAGTTCCCTACAATCACAGTAAATTTTGGAACCACTGAGTTCGATACAGCGCTCACCATTTTTGCTCCATCTTTAATGATTCCGGCATGCTCTGATCTTGAGCCAACCATAAATCCCGTAACGTCCTGAAGAAAGACTAGAGGGATTTTCTTTTGGTTACAGTTCATAATGAAGCGAGCTGCTTTGTCGGCCGAGTCGTTGTAAATAACTCCACCAAACTGCATTTCTCCTTTCTTACTCTTGAGCATCAATCGCTGATTTGCTACAATGCCTACTGCCCAACCTTCGATGCGAGCATATGCTGTAATGATGGATTTTCCGTACAGTTCTTTGTACTCCTCGAACTCTGAATTGTCGACCATCCGTTTGATGATCTCCTTCATGTCGTAGGGTTTGGTGCGTTCCGCGGGTAAGATGCCGTAGATTTCTTTTGGGTCTTCTGCTGGAGCTTTAGCCTCTTTTCGGTCGAAGCCAGCTTTGTCGTAGCTACCTATTTTATCGACGATGAATTTGATTCGGTCCAAACAGTCCGGATCGTCTTTAGCTAAGTAGTCAGTGACTCCGCTGATCTCGGAATGCGTGCTCGCACCTCCCAAGGTTTCGTTATCGATGTCTTCGCCAATCGCTGCTTTTACTAAATAGGAACCGGCAAGGAAAATAGATCCTGTCTTTTCTACAATGAGTGCCTCATCCGACATTATGGGCAAATAGGCTCCACCTGCAACACAAGAACCCATTACAGCCGCAATTTGGGTGATTCCTTTTGAGGACATTACGGCATTGTTCCGAAAAATCCGTCCGAAGTGTTCTTTGTCGGGGAAGATTTCATCTTGCATAGGCAGAAAGACACCGGCACTGTCAACTAAGTAAATGATGGGAAGGCGGTTTTCAATGCTGATTTCTTGAGCCCGTAGATTTTTCTTTCCTGTGATTGGGAACCAGGCTCCTGCTTTCACTGTGGCATCATTCGCAACTACGATGCATTGCTTTCCTGAGACGTAACCAATTTTCACAACAACTCCTCCGGCTGGGCAACCACCGTAATCCTCGTACTGCTCATAGCCGGCAAAGCCTCCTATTTCAACGTTTGGACTGCCATCATCAAAAAGGTAATCAACGCGCTCACGGGCGGTCATTTTGCCTTTGGCCTTATGCTTTTCAATCTTAGCTTTCCCTCCACCGAGCTCGATTTCCTTTTTCCTGCGCGCGAGTTTAGAGATGAGGAGTTTTACGCTATCCTCATTTTTGTTGAACTCCAGATCTTGTTTCATTCTTGGGATTTACTTCGTTTGGATGCAATTGACCTGAAGGCTGCGACCAATCGGTCGAGGTCCTTCAAAGAGGTGTACACGTTTGGTGTAATTCGAACACCGTCTACTCCTTCGTGATGGATGTCGGTGGTGTGAATGTTGTATTTCGCTTGCAGCTGCTGCCCGAGTTTCTCAACTCCCTTTATGTCGACAGTTGCAAGGGCGCACGACAAGTCCGGGTTGTTTGGACTGAAGGATTGAAATCCATCGATGTCCTGGGCTTGTTGTATCCAGTAATTCCTGAGATAGAGCAAACGTTCGGCTTTTCTCTGAGATCCGATGAGCTCGTGGAAGTCTAATGCTTTCCCAATGCTCAGTTCAGCGCCAATATTTCGTGTGCCGAGGTTTTCAAATTTCCGAATGTCGTCCGACCGTGGGTCGGGTGGCGAGAAACTTGGCCAGAGTTCCGAGATCTTCCCCTTTCGCACGTAGATCATACCTGTGCCAAAAGGAGCGCATAGCCATTTGTGCAGGCTCGTGCCGAGATAGTCGGCATTAAAGTCTGAAACCTTAAAATCGAGATGTGCAAAGCTGTGAGCTGCATCTACAATAACCGAGATTCCTCTTTTGTTCGCCTCTTCTGCAATGCGTTTTACAGGAAGCACTTGACCTGTCCAATTGATTACATGAGTGAGTAGAACATATTTAGTCTTTTTGCTAAAGCGTCCAACATAAGCCTGAACCATCTCATCTTCATCGTTCATTGGCAATTGAAGCTGAACAATCTTCAAGTCGATTCCATCGCGCAATACCCGCTGATTCCATGCTTGGCGCATGTTTGGATAGTCGAAATTCCCAATGACTACTTCGTCGCCTTTGCTGAGGTTTAAGCCATGAATGATGGTATCTAAGCCTTCGGTCGTATTTCGGTTGAACGCAATTTCATCAGCATTTACGCCAGAGAATTCGGCTACCTTCTGACGAACACCTTCAATTTCTTTAGTCATAATGCGCCACATATAATAGGAGGGCGCCTGGTTGAAGAGTTTGTAATACTCGATGAAAGATTCCTGTACAACTTTTGGTTGCGGACTAACGCCTCCGTTGTTGAGGTTGAGCAACGATCCAGAGGAAGAATAGGCCTGCTTCACAAATCCCCAAAAATCTTCGTTCCGGACTTCAGCGTTCGGAAGTTCTGCTATCAGTAGTTCGAGATTTTTTTTGGTTTTTGGTGAGAAGGCTAGGAGAGGGCCTCCAATCGCGACACCCCCAAAAGCAAGGCTCATACGTTCAAGAAAATCCCTTCGACTTGTCATTTCTGTAAAAGTAATGGAAAAGTGGAATTTCAAGCCAAGGAAGTGTCTGCAACTCCCGAGCTCAATCTAAAGAACTGTTGAGAGGTAATTTTTGGCTTTTGGGCCGAGATTGAAAATGAGATCGAGAATGGAAAGGTTTTCCTGAAAAGGCAGTCGGTCTTGGAAGACTTGATGGTAAGATTCGAAGGTTCCAGTAGATTTTTTCTTAGGATGAATGTGCTCCCGAAAATCAAATTCTTCTTCACTTTTGAAGTAGCTGTTTGAAAGCTCAAATTCGAATTCCATCCCAAGAAGTTTCGAGGCGAGCAAAGTGCTTTCCAAGTTCAGTTCAAATAGATTCTTGAAGTCCTTGGTGTAGAAATCGTCGAGGTGATGCTCGTAGTATTCGAAGTAGCTCGAATTCCTGTAAAATGAGGAGAGGGTTTTCTGATGAAGCTCTCGCCATTTTTCTTCTTCTGCAATGATAACCTCAGTCATGGCACTGTGATTTCGTTGGTGCACTGGCACCAGCATATTGAAGCAACCATTGGGGCCAAGCACGGTGGCTCGGTTTCGAAAACTTTGTTTCTTGAACTGTTCGTGTTGGTCGAATACGACCTTCTCATGTCTGTTCAGATGAGCGAAGTATTCAACAGGGCCGAAGTGAAAGACTGGAAACACGATCAAATCAATTCACAGATTGGAAAAATCGGTTCCATCGAATTTTACCATCGAACCAGCCTACTTCTTGATCGAGTGAAAGCCAAATGAAAGAGGCTTCACCAACAATATGGTCTTCTGGGACAAAACCCCAGAACCTAGAGTCAGCACTGTTGTGCCGATTGTCGCCCATCATCCAGTAGTAGTTGAGCTTGAAGGTGTACTCCCTTTGCTCTTCACCGTTGATGAGGACTTTATCATCTTTTTGACTCAAAGTATTGCCCTCATAGATTCGGATTGCTCGGCTGTAAATTGGAATGGTTTTCTTGTTCAAGGGAATGCTCATCCCAGCAGCTGGAATCACGATTGGTCCAAAAAAGTCTTCGGTATAATTGAAGTTCGGATGGTTGGGGTAAATTCTCATGCTCGGGTCGAAACCTCCTTTATTCAGTGTAGGAGCGCTGGTGAGAATTTGTGGCAACTCCTTAATCTTTTGGTAGTTGTCGAAAGTCATCGGCATGATGTAACCTGGCTCTCCATCGAGTTTCCGTTGGTCGGAGTAGCTGACTCCAAAGTCGTTTTTAAGCTTCTTCTTATTCAGGAACTCTTCGGTGTACAAGTAGTAGTTGTACTGAAATTCAGCAGGAATGCTTGCTACTTCTCCATTGATGTAGAGAACTCCTTTATCAACTTGAAGTGTATCTCCGGAAATCCCAACACAGCGTTTGATGTAATTCTCTCGTTTGTCGATTGGGCGAACGGTGAAGTCAAATCCTTCATTGATCACCTTGCTGATTTTATCCCGCGGAAGTCCTAAGCTACCAAGTGTGGATGCAAGCAATTGGGTAGCCCGAGTTCTTTGCTCGGCAGTAGGAATTCCAGTGCGCATGTAAATTTCGGCTTTGTCTTTTCCGAAGAAATAGCTGAACTCTCTGCGCATTTGGTGAAAACTCTTGTTCGATTGAAGCTCAACGCAAACAGTGTCTCCTTCGGGGTAGTTGAAAACCACAACATCGTTTCTCTCAACATCACTGTAGCCCGGCAAGCGCATGTATGGCAGGTCCATCCATTTGAGATAGGAAGCAACGTTTTCTGAAAAGGGAAGCGTGTGGTGCGCAAAAGGAAACGAAAGAGGTGTCATGGGGATTTTTGCACCGTAAGCCATTTTGCTGACGAATAAATAGTCTCCAATGAGCATAGTTTTTTCCATGGAAGCAGTTGGAATGGTGTAGGCTTCCATGACATACGTTCTGATTAAGCTTGCTGCTATGATGGCAAATAGAATTGCATCTCGCCATTCCTGTGTACCGTTCTTTTTCACCTTAGTTCGGTCGATTGGACCTAGGTAGCTGAGATTTTTTGTGTTCGCTAAACGCGGGAAGTAGATGAAGGGAATCAAGGCAGCTTGCAGGTAGTCGGAAGCGGATCGTCTTCCAAATACACTCGACAGACTGGCGCTCATGATCATGATGACCATGACATTTACTCCAGGGAAAATGAGCAAAATCGAATACCACCAGGGTTTTTGGATCACCTTAATCCAGATCCATAAATTGTAGCCAGGAACCAAGCCTTCCCATGCTTTTCTTCCTGCGAGGGGGAAGAGTTTATAGAAAGTGTAGAAATATCCTGCGGCGATCAGCAGGTAGAGAAAGAGCTTCATTTCCATTTTGTAGACTTAGGCTGGAGCAACGAAAATAATGCTTTCGCCGTCTGTTCTTAACAATCTTTAGCTTAGAGTTTGAGTAGGTTTTCCATGCCATACACACCACTGCTTTGCTTGGTCAGCCATTCCGCAGCGAGCAAGGCTCCAAGAGCAAAACCTTTTCGATTTTTAGCTTCGTGCTTCAAGCTAATTGAATCAATTTCCGATGTATAGCTCACGGTATGAGTACCTGGAACATTTGGTAATCTCAGGGCTTGGATGCTGAGTTCATCAGATGCTTTGCCATCCAATTTCCAGTTTTTCTTTCGCTTCAGTTCGTCGAGAATGATTTCCGCGGTTGTGATTGCCGTTCCTGAAGGAGCGTCCAATTTTTCTGTGTGATGAATTTCCTCGATGCCCACTTCGTACTGATCTAATTCATTCATCATTTGGGCGAGCTTTTCGTTCAATTTAAAAAAGACATTCACCCCAAGACTGAAGTTGGTGGCGGTGAACAAGCGACCTTCTTCAACTTTTAAAAGCTCTACGATTCGTTCCAAATGTTTGTACCAACCGGTTGTGCCAACTACAATTGGGATGCCCGCTTCCAAGCACAATGCGATGTTTTCAGGGGCGGCATCAGGAGTTGAAAACTCAATGGCGAGGTCTGTGTCTTTTAGTTCTCCAGTGCTCTGAATAGCTGTTTCTGATGAAGTCTTTAGTGATATTTCGTGTCCGCGTTCCAAAGCCAATTCTTCAATGACCTTCCCCATTTTCCCATAGCCCAATAGTGCAATTCTCATCTTATTTCAATTGTAATCTTAGACCAATCCCAGGATGAATATTGTTTTGAGCAAATACGGCACTGGGACCTATGCGTAGGCTCAAATCTTCACTTACATCAAAACTGGATAAATGAGCATCCACTGCGGCTTCTACAATTTGAATGACATACACAGCCGTCATTCCAATAATTGCCCATTCCTGCTGCTTGCGATATACTTCCAATTCATTCAGCAAAAAACTCTCACTCAAATTTTCACCGGCCAATGGGTCAGCAACCGACATGTCTCCGTAACGTGCAACATAGCTATCGCTGTAAATCTTGTATTCTTTTCTAGATTCATTGTAGAAGTAAATCCCAGTTCCAATGCCAGCGTAGATCAGTGGCATCTTCCAGAATGACCTATTGTAGGCTTGGCCAGCTCCAGGTAATATTGCCGAAAGGGCGGAGGCTAGTTTGGGTTTAGCTGGGGCGCGTTCTTTCTTGACGACAACTGAGCTCTCCGTCTCCTGGGCAAAAGCGCTGATAGACGAAAGAAAGATTAATATGAGGGTAGTGAGCTTCACGGCGCAAAGCTACCAAATACTATTCCCCTGCGAGAAGTCGTAGATAGGTCTGAAATTCTTCTGCATTATCGAAGGTTAGAACGATGCGACCGCTTCCCTTTTTCCCCTTTTTGACTTGAATCTTCTTTTTCACATTCAATGAAGCCTTACTTAAAAGGAGCTTCTCATCAAAATCGAGTAGAGGGGGCTGGGGATTCTTGTTGGTTCGGCTGCGTTCCCTAACCTTGGTTTCAACATCTCGAACCGAGAGATTTTCACTGAGTATCTGATTCAACATCTCGAGCTGCTCTTCAACAGTTTCAAGGCTTACGATTGCACGGGCATGCCCCATACTGATGCTCTTTTCACGAAGTGCAAGTTGAACGGCTGGAGGCAGTTTAAGAAGTCTTAAAAAGTTGGTCACGTTCGACCGACTCTTACTCATTTTTCCTGCAAGCTCTTCCTGCGTAAGTGAACATTCTTCAATGAGTCGTTTATAGCCGATGGCAACTTCTATTGGATCCAGTTCTTCCCGTTGGATGTTCTCAACAATGGCCAATTCCAACATGGCTTGATCGTCGGCGACGCGCACATAAGCTGGAATTTGAGTCAGCCCTGCAGCTTGAGCTGCACGAAACCTTCGTTCACCCGAAATGAGTTGGTAATGGTTGGTCGCCATTTTTCGGACGGTGACCGGTTGAATTAGTCCATGAGTAGCAATCGATTCAGCAAGTTCGATGAGTGCGTCGCGCTCAAAATGTTTTCTTGGCTGAAAAGGATTTTCTTCAATGAAGGAAACTGAAATTTGGTTGACGCTGCCAATTTCGTTAGTTGGAACTTGATGTTGATCGTAATTTGGCTCCTGCCCAATAGGGTCTAGGAGGGCGCTTAATCCTCTACCTAAGGCTGGCTTCTTCTCAGTCATTCTTTGATTTCAATGATCTTATCTTCCTCGTTCAAGCGAGTCATGTTATTTCGCTGAAGCAACTCTCTGGCGAGGTTCAAATAGTTCACTGAGCCAGTTGAGGTAGCGTCGTGAACCAAAATGGAAACACCGTGAGATGGAGCTTCTCCAAGCCGCGTGTTTCTGTGAATGATGGTGTTGAACACCATTTGCTGAAAATGCATCTTAACTTCTTCCACTACTTGATTCGCAAGACGCAATCGTCGATCGTACATCGTGAGCAGCATGCCTTCTATGTCCAACTCAGGATTCAGTAAATTCTGAACTATTTTAATCGTGTTGAGCAATTTCCCCAAACCTTCCATGGCGAAGTATTCGCACTGAACGGGAATCATAACGGAATCAGAAGCTGTAAGAGAATTTAACGTCACTAGACCCAATGAAGGAGAGCAGTCGATGATGATAAAGTCGTATTGATCTTTCACTTTTTGCAAAGCCATGCGCATGACCTTTTCACGGTTGGGTGTGTTGATCATTTCTATTTCTGCGCCCACAAGGTCGATGTGGCCTGGTAGGATGTCGACGTTTGGAGATTCCGTGTGAAGAATTACATCAGCAGGTTCTATTTCGCTCAGCAAGCACTCGTATATACTTGTTTTTACATTTCGCGGGTCGAAGCCGAAGCCTGAAGTGGCATTTGCCTGAGGGTCGGCGTCAACAACCAAAACCGATTTCTCTAAAACTCCAAGTGCAGCTGCGAGATTGATCGCTGTGGTTGTTTTTCCTACGCCTCCTTTTTGGTTGGCTATGCTGATGATTTTACCCATGTGAAGCTAAGATTTGGCTTGTTCTGGAATCCGATTGCAATAAATCGAGATTCACACTGTTTCAAAAGTATCTGAAAGGTAGATGGCACTTTCGGGAGGCTCTATTTTTTATACGCTTATTTTGCACAGATTTTTGTTGAAAAGGCATGCTTACAATCATTAGTGGAAGTAATCGTCCAGGCAATCGGACTCAAGAGTTTGCAAAGCACTATCTCGCGGAAATAAATCGGCGTGGTATTGAATGTCAATTACTTAGTCTTCAGGAGCTTCCAAGAGACTTTGTGTTCAGAAATTCTGTTTGTGGAGAAGAGAATCCTGAACTTGATGGGATCATTCAAGAACACATAGAGACTGCAGATGAGTTCTTGTTTTTCAGTCCGGAATACAACGGCGGATACACCGGAGTGTTGAAATCTTTTATTGATGTTGTGCCGCCAAAGCTTTTTGGAAACAAGAAAGCAGCCTTAATTGGGGTGGCATCTGGAAGTTTTGGAAACCTTCGAGGAATGGATCAGTTGACAAACGTTTTGCATTACCTCGGTGTGCATGTGCATCCAATGAAAGTCAATATCCAGCGCTGTGATTCGTATCTAAATTTAGACAATCAAATTACCGATGATTTCCTCTTACAGTTGATTAAAGCTCAACTGGATGGTTTCTTGAAATAGAACTCTAATTGGATTCACTTTGATCTTCACGCGTGTCCTGCGAGCTTTTTTCATCTAAGAGCTCCATCACCTTTTCCATAGATTCATTCAAAGCCTCTTTGAACTTGGCGAAATCTTCTTTGTAGAGAAAAATCTTGTGCTTGGTGTATTGGACCGTTCCGTCTGGATTACTCTTGCGCTTGCTCTCAGTAATCGTTAAGTAGTAGTCTTCGTTTCGGGTACTTCTTACATCGAAAAAGTAGGTGCGCTTTCCTGCGCGAACTGTGGTTTCAAAAACCTTATTTTGGATAAATCCAGACTCTTCTTTTCGATCCATTTGTTCGTCCTCGGGAGCCAAAGCCTAACAAATTTAGAGAATTATCTATTCGTGAATGAGCTGGTCCGTTTGCTTGTTTAAGCGGACTTTCGACCTTGTTCTTCTTCGACCAATTGCTTGTGGTACAGGCTGGAATAGGCTTCGCCGAGCTTCATAAGTTCCTCGTGACTTCCTTGTTCAACCAAGGATCCATCCTCAATGTATAGGATGTGGTCGCAATGCTTCACCGAGGATACCCGATGCGAAATGATGATTGTGGTACGCTCTTTCATCATCCCTTTTAGGTTGTCAACAATAACTTCTTCGGTCTCGGTATCAACGGCCGATAAGGAGTCGTCAAGAATCATTATTTCCGGCTTTTTGATCAAAGCCCGGGCAATGGAAATGCGCTGTTTCTGGCCTCCTGAGAGTGCAATTCCTCTCTCTCCAACCGCAGTTTTATAGGCTTTCGGAAATGCGCGAATGTTGTCATCCACATGTGCTTTTCTGGCGGCTTCTTGAACTTCAAGAAAATCAGCTTCGCCTTCTCTTAGGCCGAAAGAGATGTTGTTTTCGATGCTCTCAGAAAACAGAAACACTTCTTGAGGAACGTAACCAATACTCTTTCTTAGATCGTGTAAATTTAAGGTCTTGATGTCTTTTCCATCGATGAGAATTTGACCTTCCTCAACTTCATAAAGTCGGGCAATCAAATTGGCGATGGAAGATTTTCCACTTCCCGTTTTCCCCATAATGGCAATCGACTGACCAGGTTCAACCGAGAAGGATAGATCCTTCAACGCATAGAAGTTGGTATTTGGATATCGGAAGCTTACATTTTTAAATTCTATGTGACCCGATACAACCGTCGTTTCCTCATTTTCATTGCGAATTTCGATGGGGGAGTTGAGGAACTCGTTGATGCGCTCTTGGCTTGCGGCAGCGCGCTGAACCAGGGAAGTTACCCAGCCCAATGAGGCAACAGGCCATGTCAACATGTTTACGTAGATGACAAATTCAGCGATGTTTCCCATGCTGATTTCTCCACGAATTGCCAAGCGCCCGCCTATGAAGATTGTCATGATGGTGCTAAAACCAATCAGCAAGATCATCATGGGCATAAAGATGGCGTTCACTTTTACCAATGCCAGCGACTCCTCTTTATATTGTTCACATTCTAGCTTGAAGGCTTCGTGTTTTAAATCTGCTTTTCCAAAAGCTTTTAGCACGCGCACGCCGGCAAAGGTCTCCTGCACGAAGGTCGACATCACTGAGAGCTGTCTCTGAACACGTTCGCTGGTTCGATTGATGATTGCACTTACAAAGTAGATTCCCAAAGACAGAATGGGAAGTGGTGTGAGAACGTAAAGTGTCAGTTCGACATTGATGTTCAACATCGTGGAAATCACCAAAACAAATAGAACCAGTAGGTTGATGGTATACATGATGGCTGGCCCTAAATACATGCGGACACGGCTCACATCTTCACTGATGCGATTCATCAAGTCACCCGTGTTGTTCTTCTTGTAGAAGGACAAATTTAGCTCTTGGTACTTCTGGTAAATCTCGTTTTTGAGGTCGTACTCAATGAAGCGAGAAACCACAATGATGGTATAACGCACTAGGAAGAGGAATACTCCCTTCATGAAGTACAGCGCCAAAATAAAGCCTGCCAGTGTGAGTAAAACCCACGAGAGTTCTTCTTGAAGAGGAGCTTGTAGGGATGTTCCTGAAAGGATTCGTCTAACAGGAATGTTGTCGCCAACAACATCGAAGGCATTCCGAATGAGCTGCACAGGAAAAATGGCGAATAGATTCGAAATCCCAACGAATAAGATGCCAGCCAATAAGCGCCACTTATACTTGAATAAATACTTGTTTAAATAGGCTAATGACTTCATTTTCAGCGAAGCTCGCAGTTTGAATTTTGGCTACTTTTGTACTCCTTTTGTACTGCTTCAGAGCGCGTGCGAAAGTAGTGAATAGTCAAGGAGTAAACCACCAACCAATGCAAGAGGTTCAATCGATCGATCAGAAGATCCAAAACCCAATCTTGGCGCCGATGTCTAACGACGACCATGAGCAAGTTGTTTTTTGCCAAGATAAAGCCACAGGGCTAAAAGCCATCATCGCGATTCACAATACAGTTCTAGGCCCGGCCTTGGGTGGAACGCGCATGTGGCCCTACGAAAATGAAATGGAAGCGCTTAAGGATGTGCTTCGATTGTCGCGCGGTATGACTTATAAAGCCTCCATCTCGGGATTGAACTTGGGTGGTGGGAAGGCAGTTATCATCGGCGATTCAAGGAAAATAAAAAGTGAAGCGCTTCTGCGCAAATTTGGAAGGTTCGTAGACAGCCTAAGTGGGAAGTACATTACTGCTGAAGATGTGGGAATGACGACCAAAGACATCGAATACATGTCGATGGAAACTGATCATGTTACAGGAAAACCTTTGCACCTAGGTGGAAGCGGTGACCCAAGTCCAGTAACTGCCTTTGGAGTTTACATGGGGATGAAAGCTGCCGCCAAAAAAGCTTGGGGCAGCGATTCATTGGAAGGAAAAGCCGTTACGGTTCAAGGAGTTGGACACGTCGGACAATACCTCGTCGATTATCTGGCAAAAGAAGGTGCCTTGATTACCATCTCAGATATCTACGAAGACAGAATAAAGCTTGTAAGTGGTCAGCACAATGTGAACGTGGTTGCGCCCGAGGCAATTTTTGATCAAGCAATGGATATATACGCACCTTGTGCCCTCGGTGCCACAGTAAACGACGAGACGCTCAATAAGTTGAGCTGCCGAGTGATCGCTGGAGCTGCGAACAATCAATTAGCAGACGAGAAAATTCACGGAGAACGTGTGAGAGAAATGGGCATTCATTACGCACCCGACTTTGTGATCAACGCAGGCGGGCTCATCAACTGTTTCTCCGAAATTCAAGGCTACAGTTCAGAAGCTGCAATGGCTCAAGCGGAAGATATTTACAATACAACCATGCGGATTTTTGATTTCGCAGAAGCCAATGGTTTAACCAATCAAGTAGCAGCCATTCAGCTTGCTGAAAAGCGCATCCAAGAAGTTGCTAAAATCAATCAAAGCTGGTAATGCTGAACAGGCGATTTTTAAGGGTAAAAGTTCTTCAAGCTCTCTACGGCTACTTCTCGGGTAGCTACGACGACATCACAAAAGGCGAAAGAGAGATGTTGCGCAACATCGACAAGATGGAGCGTCTTTATCTCTATCTATTCGAGCTCCTTCTTGAAATTTGGGATGTTTCTAAAAAGGATCTTGAGCAAGGGAAGACAAAGAGATTGCCAAGCGAGGAAGATTTGAATCCGAATACCCGCTTTGTTGAAAATCGGTTCCTGCAAATTTTGGATGCCAACGACGAACTCTTAAAACGGCGCGAACAAGCAAAGATTCATTGGAAAGCCGAGTTTGAGTCCATTCGTAAGCTGTGGAAGCAAATAAAAGCAAGCGAAGTCTTTGGTAAATACATGCATCAGAAGGAGTCGAATTTTGAGGAAGACAAGAAATTCATCCTTACGATCTATGAAGACTTCATCCAAGAGGCTGAATTCGGCTCTCAAATGCTCGAAGAAGAGAGCATCTATTGGACTGTAGACCTAGAAATCGCCCACATTTCAATGGCGAAAACTTTGGGTTCCATTCAGGAAAAGACCAAACCGCATCACAATTTCCTTTCAGAAATTTATAGAGACCCAAAAGACGACGTTCGATTCATAAAAGAAGTGTTTCGAAAGACCATCATCAATTCGGAAGAGTATGAGAAGTTGATTGGTGATCGCGCACGCAACTGGGAAACTGACCGGATTGCTTTCATCGATATGATCATCATGAAAATGGCGCTTTGCGAGTTTGAGTTCCTCGATGAAATTCCAACGAAGGTGACCATCAATGAATACATTGAATTGTCAAAAACTTTCAGTTCTCAAAACAGCAAATCCTTCGTGAACGGAGTTCTCGATAAACTTCTAGAACAATTCCAAAAAGATGGAAGGGTAAAAAAAATGGGTAGAGGTTTAATAGGATGAAACAGCACATACTTTCCGAGAATCAATCCATACTGCATGTCTTCCTGAATGAAATCAGAAGTGTAGAGGTTCAGGGCGATCCACTTCGCTTTCGAGCCAACATTGAGCGAATCGGGGAAATTATGGCCTATGAGCTCAGTCGTAGTCTCGATTACAGTCCAACCAGTATTCAAACGCCACTCGCGGTGAAAGATTCCCTTCAATTGGACGACCAGATTGTGTTGGGTGCTATTTTGCGGGCAAGCCTTCCTTTTCATCAGGGATTCCTCCGCATGTTCGACCGTGCTGAGAACACTTTTTTAGCAGCCTATCGCCAAAGTGATTCAGACGGCAGCGTTCATACGGTTTTGAATTATGCTGCCTCACCAAATTTGGATGGAAAGACCTTAATTCTTTGTGACCCGATGTTGGCAACAGGTCAGTCGATGGTCGATTGTTTGAATTTGTTAAAAGAATACGGTAAGCCTAAACACGTCCACATTGTTGGCGTTATTGGTAGTGTGCCAGGTTTACAATTCGTTTCTGAAAACGTTCCAGAGAACACCACCATTTGGTTGGCGGATTTGGACGATCATCTAAATGAAAAGTTCTACATCGTTCCAGGGCTGGGCGATGCTGGAGACTTGGCCTATGGAGAAAAATTAGGCGGTGATTGAAATACTTAAAGTAATGGGCTGGATGCTTTTCAGCATCGGAAAGTTCCTCTTTGCCCCCAGCGCACTTGTAGCATCAGGCTATGGTTTTTGGGAAACGCTTGCCATTGCAACAGCTGGTGGAGTTGTTGGAATTTGGGTGTTTTACTTTCTAGGTTCTTCCATTTTTGAGTACTTCAACCGACTTCAAGCTCGAAAGAAGAAACCAAAAAAAGTGTTCACGAAAAAGAATAAGCTCATCGTTCGATTGGTTAAAAATTACGGGCTAACTGGACTGTGCCTTGTTTTAGGTGTGATTTCAATACCCCTTTCCGCTTTATTGGCAGCGCGCTATTTTAGACATAGAAAGGATACGCTCGTTTACCTCAGTATTTCAGTTTTAGCGTGGGCCTTACTCCTAACGGCCTTCTCCTTGAGCATCAAACCATTCTTGGTTTGAAGTCCTACGAACACATCTTTTTTGATTTAGATCACACCATTTGGGATTTTGAATTCAATTCCAGAGAAGCTGTTCGAGAGGCAATTGTGGCCTTGAAACTGAATATAAAAAACGTAGATCGTTTTGTGATGGTCTATGAACGCATCAACGAACATTATTGGGAAGAGTATCGAAAGGGGAGAATTGAAAAGGAAAAGCTCCGTGTCATTCGCTTTGAACGAAGTCTGCGTCAATTCGGATACAAAGACCCGCAAACTGCACTAGATTTTTGCGAATACTACCTAGCTCACAGCCCGTATAAGACTAAGTTGATGGATGGTGCTGAAGAGCTCTTGGACTATCTCAAGGCGAAGTCTTATCGACTGCATTTAATCACCAATGGCTTTAGGGAAATCCAGACCATTAAAGTGAAAGAGGCAAAACTCGATCGATGGTTTGAAGAACTCATTGTTTCAGAAGATGTTGGAGTCAAGAAGCCGCATCCCGATATTTTTCATCATGCCCTGAGCATTACTGGAACCAAAGAGAGCAGCAGCATAATGATTGGTGATAATTTGGAGACCGACATTAAAGGAGCGCATGGGGTAGGAATTGATCAAGTGTTCCTAAATGTAAATGGGAAGGATTCTTATTTCAAGGCAACACATGAGATAAACAATCTCTTGCAGATTAAAGAAATTCTTTAGAGACTGCCTTCGCAGACTACGCGTTGTTTCTTTCCTCCTTTGGTGAATTCCATCACCACTTTATATGGAGTATTCCGACTTGGGTTGAATAGCTCGACCAAAGGGCCGCATTTAAATCTGTCGTTTCCAATAGTAATTCACCTCTTCACAGCCATTGCATACAGAGTTTCTTGCGGATAGGATGGTCGACATGCGGTAGTTCGAAATCTTAACGATGAGTTCCCCGCGATTTCGAAGATCAAATTCGAGTGGAAAGCTTTGCTCTATCAAATCGCCTTTTTTGGCCATGCTCTTAAATCGAACACTTCCCTTGTAAAGGCCGGCGTCTTGGTAACAATACTTTTTCTGAGGTCCTTTCAATAGTGTAGAATCTCCCATATCCCATTCTTAGTTAAGCTTCACGTCACCCAGGTCGGCCATGCCGAGCACGTCCAATTTTACGCAATAACGATTGTCGTTGCACGAAACTTCTTTTGGTAGACTATCGAAAATCTGCTCTGCACCGCAATCCGAATATATTTTCTGAAAAAAGAACTCTTCGGGATGAGTTTTTTGAGCCTTATTGGAGAGGAACATTCCCAATCCACTTTGACTGTTGATGAGGTACGCAAAATCGTCGAATCTGCTATTCACGGTCGCTTCCAAAGGTCGAGCTTCATTATTCTTGTAGCCATTTAAGCTCGTGACGAATACATCTTGGTCGCCATATGCACCCAATCCATCGCTGCTGAAGTACAACTTTTCATCCCGCGAGATGAAGGGGTGAATTTCATCACCCGCCGTATTCACTTTGGGTCCAAGGTTTTCAGGATTACTCCAATTGGGGAAGTGGTATACAGATTTATACAAGTCGTATCCGCCATAACTGTCTCGCAGTTTATTGGTGGAGAAAATCATGATTTTACCATCCGGCGAGATGCTGGGATATTTAATTGGGCGATCGTTTTTGAAAATTTTTGAACCCTCGATGTTGCTAATTTCTCCATCGGTTACTTCGACATAGTAGTTTTCTACCCCGTTGTAATGATTGTCGTGAGAATGCTCTTTCAGGAAGTTGGCTTACACCAAGTAGCTCACATCGGCTCCGTCCTCTAAAATGTAGTAGGACATTGGGCTCCCCTTCAATTTTGTTCCGTAACCCTTTAAGGTTCCAACTGCGTCGTAGTGTTTTGGTTCTTGGCGTAAGATGATCGAATACATCTCTTCGTGATATATACTGCTGAAGGTGTATTTGGGTTTCTGGAGGTGGTAGATTTCGTTGTTAGAATGTTCCTTGAAGCTCTTGTGATGAAAGTAGCGATTTGCATGATGAGGGTCGAGGATGGTAACGCTGTCCTCACTTGCCACCTTTCTCTCAAGCCTCTCGCAAGCTGTGATGATGTTGGGAAGATCCTTGTCGTTGGGGTTGAGAAGAAGCTTTTGTTTTGCAAAGCGTTTGGCGTCCTCAATTCGGTCTTCTTGCATTAGGGAAAGGCAGTATCCCCAAAAGGTCAATTGGGCTTTATGCTCCATGGCAATGCGGTGCCATTCTAGAGCTTTTTCAAATTCGAAATGCTTTCTGTGAATTTCGCCTAAGTAATAGGCAGAGGCGTAATTCTGGTCTTTCCAAAAGGCAGATGACAATTGTTTTTTAGCCTTCTTATAATCCCGCTCATGGTAAGATTCTAAGCCTTTCTCAAAAAGTTGAGCGTTCAAATCCTTTGCTGAGAAAATGGTGAATGCCACAAGGATTGAAAAGAGAATGGGTTTAGCTTGTATCACGTACTTGATAAGGTTCCAAAAGTAGCCAATTCGCTCAATTCATCTCTGTATTTTTTGTCTTGAAATTTGGTTCATTTGCAAGATGCGCGCACAAATAGTTACGATTGGGGATGAAATCTTAATTGGGCAAATCACCGACACCAATTCTCAGTTTATAGCCGGTAAGTTGGATGAACTAGGTTTTGAAGTTCGGAGGATGTTATCCATTTCGGACGAAGCCGACGACATTCGCTTGAATTTGGACTTGGCATTGGAATCATCGGATTGCGTGATACTCACAGGAGGCTTGGGTCCAACTAAGGACGATATCACCAAAACCACCTTGGCAAATTATTTCGGAGTTGGCTTCAAACAAGTCCCTGAAGTAAGAGCTCGGGTTAAGGAGATTTTTGCACGATATGGGAAGGAAGTTCCTGAAGTGAGCTACAGTCAGTCGTCTGTGCCCGAGAATTGTACGGTATTGATGAACAGTAATGGAACCGCTCCTGGGATGTGGTTCGAAACCAAGGAGGGAAAAGTAGTCATCTCTTTACCGGGTGTTCCTATTGAGATGAAAGGTCTCATGGAGGAGGAAGTTCTTCCTCGGCTAAAAGATCATTTTGATCTTCAATTCAACCTTCATAGAACCATACTAACAGTTGGTATGGGGGAGAGTGAAATTATGGGAATCATTGGTGCGTGGGAAGATCTATTGATTCAGAAGAATATAAAACTAGCCTACTTACCTTCTTCAGGCCGAGTTCGATTGCGTTTGAGTTCGCGGGGTGCAAACCGCGATCTTCTAGACAAGAACTTAGAGGAAGAGGTTGAAAAGCTCTACCAACTCATTCCAAACATAATTTTCGGTGAAGAAGAAACAGACTTGGCTGAAGCTGTGGGAGAATTATTCAGGGAACGTTCGATGACTCTCTCAACAGCTGAAAGCTGTACGGGTGGATTCATCGCGCATAGACTAACTTCATTTGCCGGTTCGTCTGAGTTCTTTAAGGGTTCAGTTGTCTCATACGACAACGAAGTGAAAACAGGCGTTTTGAAGGTCGAAAAGGAGGTTCTTGAGGAGCATGGAGCGGTGAGTCGAGAAGTTGTTGAGCAAATGGCAGTGCAGGTGAAGGACATTATGAAGACAGATTATGCGGTTTCTGTTTCTGGAATAGCAGGGCCTGGTGGTGGAACTTCTGAGAAGCCAGTTGGCACTGTTTGGGTAGGAATGGCGGGACCTGGAGGGTTTTTGAAATCTCGGAAATTTGACTTTGGAAATCAAAGAACAGCCAATATTTATCGCACCAGCAACGCCGTTCTAAATATGCTTCGGAAACAGCTATTAAAGTAAGCTGAATAAACATAATTTATCCATATATTTGCCGCCCCAAATAAGAGGACATGGCCAAAATTTGTGAAATAACCGGTAAAAGACCCATTTCAGGGAACAATGTTTCACACGCATTGAATAGAACAAGAAGGAAGTTTTACCCGAACCTTCAAACCAAGAAATTCTTCATTCCTGAGGAAGATCGATGGGTGACCTTAAAGGTTTCTGCATCAGGACTTCGCAACATCAATAAGTTGGGTATTGCAGCTTGTTTGAAGGTGGCCAAGGAAAAAGGATTTTACAAAGGATAAGCAACTGACAAATGGCTAGAAGAGGCAATAGAGTACAAGTTATCATGGAGTGCACTGAACACAAAGAAACAGGCATGCCAGGGACTTCTCGTTACATCACAACGAAGAACAGAAAAAATTCACCAGATAGGATGGAGCTTAAGAAGTACAATCCGATTCTGAAAAAATACACGATCCATAAAGAGATCAAGTAAGCATTAAGCCATGGCAAAAAAGACAGTAGCTGGACTTGGGAAAGGTGGAGGAAAAGACTTCACTAAAATTATCAAAGCGGTAAAATCCCCAAAAACTGGAGCTTACAGCTTCAAAGAAGAAATTGTTGCTAAGGATAAAGTGAAAGACGCTTTGTCCAAGTAATCACAAGACACTTAAATAAAAACAAAGCTTTCCATACACCAAGGAGAGCTTTTTTTTGCATCAATAATTACATCACTAATTCAAAATGGCCTTCTTCGGATTGTTTTCAAAAGAGAAGAAAGAACGACTTGACCAAGGTTTGGAAAAGTCTCGTCAGAGTGTTTTTAGTAAAATTTCGCGCGCTCTTGTAGGAAAGAGTAAGGTCGACGATGAGGTGCTGGATGAGCTGGAGGAGATTCTCATCACATCCGATGTTGGAGTGGATACAACTCTCCGAATCATCGAACGAATAGAGCAGCGTGTTTCAAAAGATAAATACACATCTACTTCTGAATTGAATAAAGTTCTACGGGAAGAGATTGTTGCGCTGCTCGAAGAATCAAATACAGAAGACGGCGGTTTTAACATTCCTGACTCTCCAGATCCATATGTGATTATGGTGGTGGGGGTAAACGGAGTTGGAAAAACAACCACCATTGGAAAATTGGCCCACCAATTCAAGCAAGCTGGGAAGTCTGTTGTTCTTGGCGCCTCCGATACCTTTAGAGCTGCTGCAGTCGATCAACTGAAAATATGGTCTGAACGGGTAGGTGTGCCCATCGTAACTCAAGGCATGGGCGCCGATCCCGCATCTGTTGCCTTCGATACCTTAGCTTCATCCAAAGCGAAAGGGACGGATGTCGTCATCATCGATACTGCCGGACGCCTTCACAATAAGGTGAACTTGATGAATGAGCTCGAGAAGATTAGGAATGTGATGCAGAAGGTTATTCCAAATGCACCGCACGAAGTTCTTTTGGTGCTGGACGCTTCCACTGGTCAGAACGCGATGGAGCAGGCTAAGCAATTCACTAAAGTTACCGAAGTGACCGCAATGGCGCTCACGAAATTAGACGGAACAGCAAAAGGAGGCGTTGTGATTGGAATCTCAGATCAATTAAAGATTCCTGTAAAGTACATCGGTGTTGGAGAGCAAATCAATGATCTTCAAGCCTTCAACAGAAGTGAGTTTGTAGACTCACTCTTCAAAGATCAAGACTGATTTAGTTTGCGTCTTGCTTAAAAATGGAATGCCGGATTTTAGAACCGGCTCTTTCCAATTCGATCAATCCTTCAATGTTCCGAACGGTGAACTTATCAATGTTCAAGAAGGCCGCTGTTTTCATGACTGCATCACGTTCTTCTAGAGCGTATTCATCATCGGCCAAGGACATATGCACGCCGTCGTAGATGAGGGTAGCACTGCTTCTAAGAGGGAAATCTGATCCAATCTCGTCGAGAATTTCATTGAGATTAGCACTGCGGTAGTCGAATTTACTCCAATCGCGAATCAGGTCATTGGATGCCCCAACATTGTGGGCCCATACATTCATAAAGCAATTCATTTCGGGTTCGGATACTTCATCGTCGGCACCAGCTATGGTGAGCAATGCCATTCCATATTTTCGGAGACCTTTCGTCGACACTTCTGGTACGCCATATATTGCTTTTCCTGCGGGGTTTAGTTTTATAGTTTCCATATTCGATTTTCCGTATATAGGTGCTAATTAAAATACCTTTGTCTTACCTACTCTGAAAGGCATGAAATAGTTTCACGCCTTCGGTGAAAGGTACTGTTTTATCGACGATTTGAGAACTAAGACTACCAAACCATATAAAGTCAACGTGGTTACTTTGGGTTGCTCCAAGAACCTCTACGACTCTGAAGTCCTAATGGGACAATTGAAAGCGAACAACTTCGAAGTTGCCCACGACTCGAACGAAGACAACTTCGATGTTGCCATTATTAACACCTGCGGATTCATTGATGAAGCAAAGCAAGAGTCCATCGACACCATCATGAATTTTGCTCAGGCAAAGGAAAATGGCTTGATCGATAAACTCTATGTAACTGGTTGTTTGAGCGAACGCTATGGCGGCGATTTACGTAAAGAAATTCCAGAGGTCGATTCTTTTTTTGGAACCCGAGACCTGCCCCGCCTTCTAAAGGCATTGAAGGCAGATTATAAAAAGGAACTTTTGGGTGAGCGTCTTCTAAGTACACCTGCTCATTACGCCTACTTTAAAATTTCTGAAGGATGCGATCGCCCTTGTGCTTTTTGTGCCATCCCTTTGATGCGTGGAAAGCATGGGTCAACTCCTATTGAAGATTTGGTTGAGCGAGCTCAGAAACTCGCCGCTCAAGGGGTGAAGGAATTGATTCTGATTGCCCAGGACCTTACTTATTACGGACTTGATATTTATAAGAAGCGCCGACTTGCGGATCTCCTTCGCGCTCTAGTGCAAGTCGACGGTATTGAATGGATTCGCTTGCACTATGCATTTCCAGCAGGATTCCCTATGGATGCGCTTCAGGTGATGGCAGAGGAACCGAAGATTTGCAACTATCTCGACATTCCGTTGCAGCATGCTTCAGATCAAATGCTGAAGTCTATGCGTCGAGGAATCACTCAGAAGAAAACGAATGAATTGCTTGTTAAGATTCGGGAAACTGTTCCAGGAATCGCCATTCGAACTACTTTGATTTCGGGTTTTCCGGGAGAGTCGGAAGAAGATTTTCAGACGATGTTGAAGTGGGTTGAAGAGCAGCGCTTTGAGCGGCTAGGTGTCTTCAATTACAGCCACGAAGAGGATACGACTGCATATCAATTGAACGATGATGTTCTGGCTGAGGTGAAGCAAGAGCGGACCGATGCCATCATGGAATTGCAATCGAACATCAGTTTGGCTAAGAATACGGAATTGATAGGTAAGCAGCTTAAGGTAATCATCGATCGTGCAGAAGGCGATTATTTCATTGGAAGAACCGAGTTCGATTCTCCTGAAGTCGACAATGAAGTTTTGATTCCCATTGAGGAGAATTATCTTAGAGTCGGCGATTTTGCTGAAGTGAGAATTCTTGAGGCCGACATGTACGATCTAAAGGCGGAATTGATTTGAAAGCAGAGCTCATTGCCCTTGAAGACAGTCGGCACTGGAATCCACTTATGTCGGCCTACATCGCAAAAGATGAGCGCCTTTCTGAATTATACTCGGTTTACCCTTCAAAATCCAATCTACTTAAACAGCTTCCTGGTCGAGGGCTTGCGCAAGAAATTCGCGAGGATTTAGTAGAGGTACTTACAGAGCAATACAAGACTGCGGATCTCCTCACCGACAATAGGGCGAAGCTGATTGAAAAGCTGCTCAATCCAAATTCACGAACCGTGACTTCAGGCCATCAATTGGGCTTGTTTGGAGGACCCGCATATTTCGTATACAAGATTGCCGGCTTAATCAAGCTGGCGCAGGAATTAGACGTCATTGAGACCCCAGTCCTTCCGATTTTTTGGATGGCCACGGAAGACCACGACTTTGAGGAGATCAACCATTTTTATTTGGGTGAAGATCGAATTGAATGGAAAAGGGAAGGAGCTGGAGCTTGTGGACGAATGAGCTTCGAGGGAATTGAACAAGTTCAGAACGACCTGCGCAAAGCCCTTGGAAATCGCCCTGATTCCGACCGTCTTTTGGGTCTTTTTGAATCCACTTACCTCAAGTCGAAAAATCTTTCGGAGGCTACCTTGAAGTTGGTTCATGCCATTTTTGAAGGACAAGATTTATTGTGTCTGGATGCAGATTCTAAAGTCTTAAAAGCTCATTTCGTTCCATACATGAAGCAAGAGCTTCTTGCTCAGGTTGCGGAGCCTTTGGTGAATGAAAAGAGTGCTGTACTTAAAGGATTGGGATACAAAGCCCAAGTGTTTCCTCGCGAAATCAATCTCTTTTTCTTGACGGATGATGGGCGCTACAGAATTGAGAAACGAGGAGAGGATTACGGATTGGTCGATGCAGATCAAACTTGGACCGAAGAAGAATTGTTGAAGAAATTGGAAGAAAATCCTCAATCATTCTCCCCAAATGCTCTTTTAAGACCGCTCTATCAGGAAGTGATTTTACCCAATGTAGCTTATCTGGGTGGCGGAGGAGAGCTGTCTTATTGGTTTCAATTGAAAGCAGTTTTTGATCATTTTCAAGTTCCTTTTCCAGCTCTATTCCCTAGAAATTCTGGTCTAGCTCTCGGCGAGAATGTTTTAAGAAAGATGAAGCAATTGGAGATTGACCCTGTTCAACTCTTTAAGGGTGTAGAGGTGCATCTCGAAAAAATCCTGGAGAGCAACGAATCCTACGACGGCTTTCTTGCAGAAAAAGAAAAATTCGGTCAATTGTCGGTTGTGCTCAAACAGCGTTTCTCACAATTTGAAGAGAGTATGCACGCCTATTCGGAAGCACATGTTCGAAAGATGGAAAAGGTGCTGGAGCACATGGAATCGAAGTTTAAGAGGAGAATGAAGAAGAAGGAAGAAATTCGGATTCAAAAACTCGAGGCCATCTACAGAGAGGTTTATCCTAAAAAGGTTTTGCAAGAACGCATTCAGAGTTTCGCCTACCTTAGGCTTGCGTTGGGAGCGGGGATAATCCCGAAACTCATAGATAATTTCGACCCTTTTGCTTTCAATGTCTTGATTTTGAAAGACCAAAGTTCATAGTGCTTCTTGAAAAATCATTGAGCTGTTCAAAACTTATGAAAAGCCCAATTTCAAGTATTTTGCTGTGACTTGAAGGATACTACTTTTGTGTATGGAAGAATACATTCTCATTCTTGACTTCGGTTCTCAGTTCACACAACTGATTGCGAGGCGTGTACGTGAACTTAACGTCTATTGCGAAATTCATCCCTACAACGACTATCCTGAGCCAAGCGACAATTGTAAAGGAGTGATTCTCTCTGGGAGTCCTTTTTCTGTCAACGACCCGGATCATCCAAATCCCGACATCTCCAAGATTCGAGGTGCATTTCCTCTTTTAGGAATTTGTTATGGAGCCCAAATTCTGGCAAAAACCTCTGGTGGTGAAGTTGCTCGTTCTGCACATCGTGAATACGGCCGCGCCAACTTAAGCGACATCGATTCTTCCTCTGCTCTTGTCCATGGCATCGATTCTGGCTCTCAAGTGTGGATGTCGCATGGAGATACAATCTTAACTCTCCCTTCTAATTTTAAGAACATCTGCAGCTCAAATAATATTGAGAATGCCGGCTATGAAGTAGAAGGTGAGCAGACTTACGGAATTCAATTCCACCCTGAAGTTTATCACTCGACAGACGGATTGCATTTGCTTCGGAATTTTGTGGTCAATATTTGTGGCTGCAGTCAGTCTTGGACGCCTGCACACTTCATCGAAGAAACTGTTGAGCAGTTGCAACAACAGATTGGAGATGGTAAAGTTGTTCTCGGACTCTCAGGTGGGGTTGATAGCTCAGTAGCCGCGGTTCTTCTGCAAAGAGCCATTGGTGAACGTCTTCATTGCATTTTCGTCAACAATGGCTTGCTACGGAAACACGAATACGAGCAAGTTTTGGATCAATACAAAGAGCTCAATTTAAACGTAAAAGGAGTCGATTCTTCAGAACGCTTCTATTCGGAATTGAAAGACATATCGGATCCTGAAGCGAAACGAAAGGTCATTGGTCGGGTGTTTATTGAGGTATTCGATGAGGAGTCTCACCGGATTCAAGGGGTTGATTTCCTTGGTCAGGGCACCATTTATCCCGATGTGATTGAGTCTAAGTCGGTGAAAGGACCTTCGGCCACCATTAAGTCACACCACAACGTAGGTGGTCTTCCCGATTTCATGAAATTGGAATTGGTAGAACCGCTCAAAGCGCTTTTCAAAGATGAAGTGCGAAGGGTAGGAGCAGAACTTCACATGCCTCCTGAAATTCTAGGACGGCACCCATTTCCGGGTCCAGGTCTAGCCATTCGCATTCTTGGCGACATCACTCCAGAGAAGGTACAGACTTTGCAAGAGGTCGATCATATTTGGATTAAGGGTTTGAAAGACGAGGGATTGTACGACGAGGTTTGGCAGGCAGGTTCTATTCTACTTCCGGTGCAATCGGTAGGAGTTATGGGCGATGAACGTACTTATGAAAATGCAGTTGCTTTAAGAGCTGTAACTTCAACAGATGGTATGACGGCAGATTGGTGTCATCTACCGTATGAGTTTTTAGCCAAGGTTTCCAACCAAATCATCAATCAGGTGAAAGGCGTCAATCGGGTCGTGTACGACATTAGTTCTAAGCCGCCCGCAACCATTGAATGGGAATGATGAGGATTCTCCTCACCATATGTTTAGTTTCGATTTTCCATTTGGGATTTTCCCAAGAAGGAAAGGTCAGTTCCGAAATTCGGGAATTTGCAGGGAAGAAGTATTTCGTTCATACGCTTGAACAGGGAAATACAGTCTATGGTATTTCGAGGCTTTATAATGTTGAGCTCGAGGAAATTTTCAAGGCAAATCCTGGAGCCAAAGAAGGAGTTGGAATCGGGCAGGAGCTGCTAATTCCTTTCAAGAAGGCCGACATTAAAAAGACGGTTAAAAACGATTTGGAAATCGACGGTTCGTTCATTCTCCACACGGTTTCTGCCAAAGAAACCCTCTACGGAATTTCTAGGCAGTACAACATTGGTCAAGAGCAATTGCTCAAGGACAATCCAGAAATTGCCGAAGGCATAAAGCCAGGTCAAGTCCTAAGGATTACGACCATCAAGAAAAGAGAAGTAGAGGTGAAGGTTCAGCAAGTGGAAACTGTATTTCTTCCTGCCAAGAGCGATAGTTTGATTCATCACACGGTAGAGCCAAAGCAAACCCTTTATAGTTTGGCGAAGCAGTTCAATGTGAACATCGATTCCATCAAGTTTGTAAATGCCGGACTGGTGAAGGGCTTGCAAGTTGGTCAGCTCATTCGCATTCCAAAATTGCGCCCCGATTATGCTCGATTGAAATTCCCAAAGTCCGACGACAGCCTTGTCGTAGAACGCCGCATTCGTGATTCGAGTGAAATCAGGATTACGCTTTTTCTGCCGTTCTTTTTAGACAACAACGACACCTCATATGCAGTAAAAGAGGAGGAGGGTTTGATCTATAGGAACGAGCTTTACCCAAGATCGAAGGTTGCTTTTGAGTTTTATGAAGGTGTTCGTCTCGCCCTCGATTCGGTTCGAGGTTTAGGAAAGAAGGTTGTGTTGCAGGTGTACGATACGAAATCGGCTTCATTTGACCAGCAACTCAACAGCATGTCGTTTGCGGAGACCGACATCATTGTTGGGCCATTGTACCGATCCAACTTTTTGAAAGTGTCTCCAATTGCAAAGCGCTATGGTATTCCAATTGTGTCGCCGGTTCCTCAGTCCAATAAAATTCTCCTCGACAATCCAGTTGTAATAAAGCTAGTGCCCTCCGTTGCGTCTGAGGTTCGATATCTACGCGATTACTATGAAGTGAAGAAGGATTACGTTAACTGTGTGATCATCAATAGTGGCAAATACAGCGATGCCAATTTGGTTAACGTTTTTACAAATGCTATGGATACTTCGATGGCCTTTGACTCTACTGCTCTATTGACGATGTATGAAGTGGATACAGCTCTTCTTGCGCCGCGCCTGGACAGTATGATGAATTACATTTTCATACCAAGCACAGATTTGTCTTACATCTCTAACCTAGTTAACAAGCTTTATCTGCTTACTGAGAATTATAATGTCCGAATCTTTGCTCCAGGTAAGTGGATGGAGTACGACAACCTCGACTTGGCTTATTTGAATGCCTTAAATGCGCATTTTGCCACGGCCTATTTTGTAGACTATGATGCGGAAAACGTAAAGGTCTTTCTGAAGCGTTACCGAGAACAGTACGGGACAGATGCCAGTCGCTATGGATTTCTAGGTTATGAGCTTTTCCTTAGCCTAGCTCGTTTTGAAGAATCGAACTTGCTTGAGAATCTCGATCAAATTCAGTCCACAGGACTTGTAATTAAATACGATTTCCGAAGTTTCGATTTCAACAATGGCTACGAGAACCAAGGCATGCACCTAATACAGGTTAAGGATTTTGCCTACAAGAAGGTGCGCTGATTAGGCGAAGACAACCTTCTCCTTATCGTACTCTCCTCTTTCTAGTTTCGCCTTAATTTTCTTGAAGACACCAACAGTGTAATCAACATCTTCTAAGGTATGTACCGCTGTAGGAATGAGTCTCAGTAGAATCACATCTTTTGGAACGACTGGGTAAGTTACCAGTGAGCAGAAGATGGCGTAATTCTCACGAAGATCGGTTACCACATTAGCTGCTTCAAATGGTCCACCGCGAAGAATTACCGGAGTAACCTGAGAGTCTGTTTCACCAAGGTTAAATCCTTCAGCTTTCAAGCCAGCTTGCAGAGCGTCTGCGATTTTCCAGAGGTCATCTTTGAAAGAAGTGTCGTTGCGGAAAAGCTCCAAACGTTTGAGGTTTCCAACAACCAAAGGCATTGGAAGAGACTTAGCAAAAATCTGTGAGCGCATGTTGTAGCGCAAGTAGTCAACTACGTTTTCGGTAGAAGAGATGAAGCCACCAATGGATGCAAAAGCTTTCGCGAAAGTTCCAAAGTAAATGTCAATGTCGTCTTGAACACCGTAATGCTCACCTGTGCCGGCTCCAGTTTCACCCATAGTTCCAATGCCGTGTGCATCGTCTACGAACAAACGGAAGTCGTATTTCTTTTTCAAGGCAACGATTTCAGGAAGTTTTCCAGTATCGCCTCCCATACCGAAAACACCTTCGGTGATGACCAAAATCCCACCGTCTGTTTCACCGATAATCTTGGTAGCTCTTTGAAGCATGATTTCCAATTTGTCAATCTCGTTGTGAGCATAAACAAATCGTTTTCCCTGATGCATGCGAACTCCGTCGAGAATACAAGCGTGGGATTCTGAATCGTATACAATAACATCCTTACGATCGACCAATGCGTCGATGGCCGATGCCATTCCTTGGTAACCAAAATTGACCAAGATGGTATCCTCTTTACTGACGAAGGAGGATAATTCTTCTTCTAGCTTTTCATGAAGGTTGCTGTTTCCAGACATCATTCGTGCTCCCATTGGTTGAGAGAGGCCATACTTCGCTGCGGCATCGGCATCTGCCTTACGCACTTCTGGATGATTGGCCATGCCGAGGTAGTTGTTCACCGACCAGACAAGGACTTCCTTGCCACGAAACATCATTTTATTGCTGATGTCTCCTTCGAGCTTTGGAAACATGAAATAACCATGCGAGTATTCAGCGTGTTGCCCGAGAGCTCCACGGTTCTTCTTAATCTTATCGAAAATATCCACAGTCCTTGTGTTTTTAGTTGAAGCAAAATTAATCTAATTAATACGCTGAAGCCTCACAGATAATAGAATAGTAAACGAGCAAATGTGAAAAAGTAGACTACTTGTAATACTTGTTTATTTGACATATATTGGACATCAATAAGCTCAATACATCTCAAGAAATGCGCGTCTTCTTAAAACTCCTTGCCCTAGCTATAACTACTGCAATTCTATTTAGTTCGTGTTCGACTTCGAATGATGTGGTTTCCAACTCATTTCTGAGTAAAAGAAAATACCGCAAGGGATTTCATGTGAACCTGAAATCAAACAAGGTAAAACCAGCGGCGCGCATCTCTGCTGAAAGCCTAGCTCAAGAAACTGATGTTTTTGCGCAGGCTCAAGAGCTGCAGGAAGTGAACATCGAGGTTCAAAAAGCACCAAAAGACAAGAAGTCGGTTGAGTACAAAGCACCAAAGAATGGTGGTCTAGCTCAAAAAATCCAAACCCTTAAGCAACTGAAGAAGTTGTCGAAAGAGATCAAAGCAATGTCCAAGGAAGACTTCATGGCCTCCATCGACCAAATTGAAAATCAGCCGAATCTTGCGCCAGCAGACGACATGAGTACGGAAGATATATTCGCTCTCGTAGCTTTCATCGGTGCACTTTTAGCAATTGTGGGTACGGTTATTCCCTTCATCGGATTTTTGGGTTGGCTTGCCGCCTTGATATTTGGTTTCTTAGGTCTGAAGTCAGAGAAGTGGCAATGGATGGCTATTGTAGGTGTGGTTGTTGGATTGTTGATTCTACTCCTCGTTATTCTTCTCCTCATTTTCGTCCTTCTTTTAGGTGCATCGATAGGTGCTTGGTAGGAGTTTGAATAGGATGGTTCAAGCGCATCCAGATTGAACTTTCTTCATTGGAACAATTGTTTCCACTAAGGACAATTTTCCGCCTATGATAAAGTTATCTTCGCACTCGTTTTGAAGATAAAAGTCCTAATCCTTATTTGCCTCAGCTTAATGCTCTTGGGTTCTTGCTCAGAGTACCAGCGTGTGCTTAAGTCCCGTGACTTGAACCTTAAGCTGACTAAGGCAAATGAATACTTCGAGAAGGGCAACTACTACAAGGCACTTCCGATTTACGAAGAACTAATCAGTGCCTACCGAGGAACTGGTCGTGCAGCAGATGTGTATTACAAGTATGCCTACTGCGAATACAACTTGGGCGACTTGATTATGGCCAATTACCGCTTCGACAATTTCACCAAGACTTTCCCAAACTCCGATAAGGTAGAAGAGTGTGCTTTTATGGCCGCTTATTGCAGTTATGTGATCTCACCTAGGTCCTCTTTAGACCAAAGCGCGACCTTTCAAGCGATCGATGAGCTGAACTTGTTCATGAACCTCTATCCCAATTCCAATTTGGTAGACTCGTGCAATACCTTGTTGGATGAGTTGCGAATAAAGCTTGAGAAGAAGTCTTTCGATCTTGCACAACTTTTTCTAAAGACGGCCAAGTACAAGGCTGCGATCGTTACTTTCGAGAATACGCTGGTGGATTTCCCTGATACCGATTACAAGGAAGAAATCCTTTTCAACAGCCTGAAAGCTCATTACAAACTTGCCCTGAATTCCGTTGACTCAAAAAAGGAGGAGCGACTGAAGGATACAATGAAAGCTTATGTTAAATTTGCAGACTCATTACCAAACAGTTCGCTTTTAAGGAAAGCCGAAGACATGTATCGGTCGACGCAAGCGGAATTGGCAAGAGTGTACACTAAGAAATAAGAATGGACTACAAAAAGAGCCAAGCGGCTAGCAGCACAGAGACTCGAGATCTTCTTGATATGGCAGATGGAATAGGGAACGTTTACGAAACCCTAGTCATTCTTTCAAAAAGATCAAATCAAATCCAACAAGACCTCAAAGAGGAGCTCACTTCGAAATTGGCCGAATTCGCTTCAGCAACGGATACGCTGGAAGAAATTTTCGAAAACAGAGAGCAAATTGAGATTTCAAAATTCTACGAAAGAATGCCAAAGCCGGTAGCCATGGCTATGGAAGAACTTGCAGAAGATGAAATCTACCACCGTACTCCTGAAGCCGAGGACGAGATTAAATAAATTCCCGCATGTTTCGCGGCAAAAAAATATTGCTCGGTGTCACCGGTAGCATTGCCGCCTACAAATCTGCAGTACTTGTTCGTGCGCTCATAAAAGAGGGTGCAGAAGTGCGCGTTGTAATGACGCCAAGTTCCAAAGACTTTGTTACCCCACTCACTCTGGCCACACTTTCAAAGAATCCCGTTGAATGGGAGTTCGTGCAAGATTCCGATGCAGGAACTTGGAACAATCACGTTGAACTTGGTCTTTGGGCCGACTTCCTTCTCATCGCTCCAGCCTCCGCCAATACCGTAGCCAAAATGGCTCAAGGGATTTGCGACAACCTTCTTCTTGCCACCTACTTGTCAGCAAAATGTTCGGTTGGATTTGCTCCAGCGATGGACCGTGATATGATTGAACACGCAGGAGTTCAAGGGAATATTCAGAAACTGATTCAGATGGGACACATTCTGTTTGAGCCTGAGGCGGGAGAACTCGCCAGCGGTTTGGAAGGAAAAAGTAGGATGGCAGAACCCGAGCGCATCGCAGCGCAGCTCAAAGAGTATTTCGAAGTGAAGAGCGCTTGGATCGGCATGGAGGTTTTAATAACAGCAGGTCCAACTTATGAAGCCATCGATCCAGTGCGCTTCATCGGAAATAGATCGAGTGGGAAAATGGGATACGCCATTGCACAAGCTTGTGCAAACCGTGGAGCCTTGGTTACCTTGGTAAGCGGTCCGGTAGCCATCGATCCACCCGAAGGCTTAAAGGAAGTTGTGCGTGTGGAAAGCGCGGCTGAAATGAAAGCGGCGGTTGAGCTGCATTCAAAGAATGCCAAGGTCATTGTGATGTCTGCGGCAGTAGCCGACTATCGCCCGAGCGAACAAGCGGATCAAAAGATTAAAAAGGCTAGTGCTGAGTTGAAGATTGACTTGCAACAGACCGACGACATCCTCAAATTCTTGGGCGAGAATAAACAAGAAGGTCAGATTCTGATTGGTTTTGCCCTCGAGACCAACAATGCTGAAGAAAATGCAAAGTCGAAGCTGGAGCGAAAGAACTTGGATGCAATCGTTTTAAACTTGCCCTCTGAAAAAGGAACTGGCTTTGGCTACGATACGAATCAAATCACGATCTACGACAGAAACAATAAATCCAAATCATTTGGGTTAAAGCAAAAGTCTGAAGTTGCTCAGGACATTCTCAATTATGTTGAAACACTCTTTTAGCCTCATTTGCTTTCTCTGTGTGAATCTTTTGAGCTTTTCTCAAGAGGTAAGATGTGATGTTGAGGTCAATGCCCAACAGATTTCCAGCGTCGATCAGTCTTTGGTTCAGACAATGGAACAGTCAATCACTGAATTCATTAATTCAAAGAAGTGGTCAGGCGACCAATTTAAAGATTTCGAGCAAATCGAGTTCAACCTCCTTCTGAATCTTGAGAACAGGATTGGCAATGAGACTTGGGAGGCCTCCTTGCAGATTCAGTCAAGACGCCCTGTTTTTGGTACCTCATACACAACGCCCATGATTTCCTTCATGGACAACGACGTGGTGTTCAACTTTTCTCAGTTCGCCAACTTAGAGTTTTCGGAAACTCAATTTCTCTCAAACCTTACTTCAGTCTTGGCCTATTACGTTTATATGGTAATGGCTTACGATTACGACTCTTTCAAGAAAAAAGGGGGCGATGTCTTTCTTCAAAAAGCGCAAACCCTAGTGAACAATGCTCAAGGCAGCGATTACCCCGGTTGGGATTCGGATTCAAAAGGGGAGAAGAATCGTTACTGGATCGTTGAAAACCATCGAAATGCACGAACAGAAGGTTTTAGAAACTGTCTTTACGAATACCATCGTTTGGGCCTTGACAAGATGGAAAGCAGCCCCGACGAAGCTCGAAAGGCTATTCTAAGTGCCTTGGAACAGCTTAGACCAGTTTTTCAGAACCGACCCAACAGCATCAATTTGAGAATCTTCTTCAACGCGAAGTACACCGAGATCGTCAAGATTTTTGAGAAATCGGATGAAGCTGAGAAACGAAAGGCCGTTGATTTGCTGACCAGTTTGGATCCGGCGAACGCAACGAAATACAACGAAATTTTAAAGAACAATTAGGTTCATTCGGAATCAGTAAGTTTGGCTAATGCTCCATCAAATTTACGTTCGGAACTACGCACTCATCGAAGAGTTGAAACTCGACTTTGAACCTGGCTTCACGGCAATAACAGGAGAGACGGGTGCGGGTAAGTCCATTCTGCTCGGAGCTCTTTCTCTTCTGCTTGGGGAGCGCGCCGACAGCAAACAATTGCTGAACGATGAGAAGAAGTGCATTGTTGAGGGTGCGTTTAAAATCGAGGATTATCCTTTGGAATCCTTTTTCGCTCAACATGAACTCGACTTTTTTCAGGATTGCATCATCCGACGTGAAATTAGTCCGGGTGGACGCTCAAGAGCATTCATCAACGATACGCCTGTCTCTGTGCAGACTTTAAGAGCTTTGGCTGAAAATCTGGTCGATGTTCACAGTCAGAATGAGAACCTGAGCCTCAACGATTCTGCTTATCAACTCCTGCTCCTCGATTCCTTTGCAGGCGCTAAGACCTTACGGGAAGAATACGCGACAGAGTACACGAAGTGGAAAACCTTGACTCAAAATTTAAATGAGCGAGAAGCTCAAATTGCAGAGCTTAGGAAAAATAGAGATTACTGGCAATTTCAGTTTGATGAGTTGGAAGCCATTCCCTTAAAGCGTGCAAGTGAAGAAGGTTGGGAAGAGCGTATTCAACTCATGGAGAACTCTGAAGAGATCAAGGCCGTTTTGCACTCTTTTTCTGAAGAATTTTATGAAGGTGGACTCTCCGATAAACTAACGAGTTTGTTGGAACGAGCGCGTTCGGTTGAAGGTATGAGCCCGTCCTTAGATGAACTCATTAAACGATTGAAGGAAAGTCAAATTGAACTGAAGGATATAGGTCTTGAGAGCGCGAGTCTTGCGGAGAATGTTGAGTTCAATCCGAGCGAGCTTCAACAGATGCGAGATTCGATGAATCAAATCAATAGCCTTCTCTTTAAGCACTCACTGCAATCGGTGGAAGAATTGATGCTTCGTCAGTTGGAGCTCGAGCAGAACCTCTTGAACAACGCTGAGGTCGAAGAGGATCTTCAAGCCTTGCGGGCTGAAATAGAGGAAGTGCATCAATCCTTAGAAAAGAAAGCAGCGGAACTGCGCAAGCTTCGAACAAAAGCGATTCCATCCCTTGAAAAGCGATTGCTCTCTGAACTCGAGAAACTCAAGATGGAGCAGAGTGCGCTGAAGTTCGACCTCCAGTATTTGGATGAACTCAATGAAAGCGGTTTCGATCGAGTACAGATTCTCTTCGATGCTAACAGAAACAATCAATTGAGATCCATTTCGAAGGTTGCTTCTGGAGGAGAACGCTCTCGTCTTTTACTGGCCTTAAGAAGAGTTCTCGCTGAAGTTCATCGCATGCCTTCCATCGTCTTTGACGAAATTGATACGGGAGTTTCGGGAGATGTCGCTCTGAAAGTTGGTCAGTTGATGGCCGAGATGAGCGCCGATTGTCAAATCATGAGCATCACACATTTGCCTCAAATAGCTGGAAAAGCGAGTCATCATTTGCACGTCTCGAAGCATGAGGTTGATGGATCTCTGAGAACCAAAGTCAGGATGTTGAGCACAGATGAGCGCATTGTAGAAATCGCTCAAATGCTGAGCGGAGTTGATCCTTCCCAAGCTGCTTTGGGCAATGCTCGCGAGCTCTTATCGAACTAGAATTCCCTAGGAAAAAAGCCTACTTTTGAGCCTAAAGTTCAAATGAATAGCCATGGCTCACGGATTGTTAGAAGGTAAGAAAGGAATCATATTTGGCGCACTCGACCCCCAGTCGATTGCCTGGAAAGTTGCTGAACAAGCACATGCTCAAGGAGCGAAATTCACCCTTACGAATGCACCCATCGCCATGCGAATGGGAAAGATTAATGAATTGGCCGAAGCTTGTGGCTCCATTGTAATCCCAGCGGATGCTACCTCGGAAGAAGATTTAACGAACCTCTTCGAAAAGTCTATGGAAGAACTCGGAGGTCCATTGGATTTCGTGCTTCACAGCATTGGAATGTCGCCAAACGTTCGTAAAGGCAAGCATTACACCGACTTAAACTACGACTTCTACCACAAGACAATGGACGTGAGCGCCATGTCATTGCACAAGACACTCGCAACTGCGATGAGATTGGATGCCTTGAAGGAATGGGGAAGTGTAGTTGGCTTGACCTACATCGCCGCTCAACGCGTGTTCCCAGATTACAACGACATGGCTGATGCCAAGGCTCTCTTGGAGAACATCGGACGTTCTTTTGGATATCACTACGGCGTGAAGAAAAAAGTTCGCGTCAATACAATCTCTCAGTCTCCAACAGTAACAACTGCTGGAAGTGGTGTGAAAGGCTTCGATTCATTCTTGGCCTATGCAGATAAGATGTCTCCCTTAGGGAATGCTACTGCAGAAGAATGCGCCAATTACACAATCATGATGTTCTCCGACTTTACTAGGAAAGTTACGATGCAGAACCTTTTCCACGACGGTGGCTTTAGCTTCACTGGTGTAAGCGCTGCGGTTATGGACAAATTCATGGAAGAGTAAAGAGCTGGCAACCCCATGTGGTTCCAGTTCATTTCTTACCTCAACTACCGCATGAAGGCCAAGGGTCTTCACGGAACACATTCTCCACTCATTTACGACTTCGTAGAGCGCGTACTCCAAAACGAGCATGCCTTTTATGCCTACCGAAAATTGGAGCGATTGCGCAATCGACAACTTCAAGATAAAGGCTTCATCGAGGTGCAGGATTTTGGCGCTGGATCCAAGAAGCTTGACTCAAAGCGAGCCATTGCATCCATTGCAAAGGTTTCGGGGACCACAGAAAAATACAATCGTCTTTTACATCGCATAGCCTGGTTCTACCAAGCAAAGAACATTCTTGAGTTCGGAACTTCCTTGGGATTGGGCACTGCCGCTCTTGCATTGGCAGATTCAGCGGCTAAGGTCGTAAGCGTGGAAGGAGATCCCGCGACTGCAAAAAGAGCTAAAGAAAACTTGAAAGGAATCGGCTTGAATCAGGTTAAGGTCATGAACCTTCGCTTCGATGAGGCACTTATTGAATTGAAAGACGAGACATGGGATTTGATTTTCTTAGATGGTCACCACGAGGAGGCCGCGACCATTCGTTATGCACAGGCTTTAGTACCTAAGCTAAACGCAGGCGGTGTTATTGTTTTAGACGACATCTATTGGTCTAAGGGAATGGCTTCAGCCTGGAATCAGTTGAAGGAGCATCCGCAGCTCACTTATTCGATTGATTTATACAGAATGGGAATCCTTTCCTTTCAAGAGGGAATGGAAAAGGGGCAACACTTCGTTCTGAAATATTAGCCCTTTAAGATCTTTTAAAGCGTTCTATTGGTTTTGCTCGGCGGCCATCTTCGCTGCTTCTTTTTCGTAGCGATCTAGGAAATCACCGATTTGCTCAACACCCAATTTCTTGGCAATGATTTCTTTGTTGTGGTCTAGAACATACACAACAGGAGTAGAGTAGATGTCGTAGGTGTTTCTAAAGTTCAAACTCGCCAATGTTGTGCGACTGATGTAATTGGCGGCATTTTTATTGATTTCAGGAGTGTCTGAAACATTGAGCCAATTCAACTGCTTTTCTTGAATGAATTTCTTCCAAGCTCCATTCTCCAGTTCCGTTCCAACCGCGAAGACTTCAATGCCTCGGCTTTTGTCGAGAGTGTTGTACCATTCACGAAGTTTAGGTGTAGCCTTCTTGCAATGGCCACATCCGGAATCCCAGAAATATAGGATGGTAAATTTTGCAGGAAGCTTGTGAAGGTTGATCCATTCTCCTGTTTCTCCGCTCGTGTCGGGCAGAATGATGTTTGGAGCAATGTTTCCCATCAATAAAGGCTTCATGGCTATTGCTCGTTCTGCAACCTTCGCAGTTTTGGTGCTGTCCATCCAGTGTGCCTTTCCAGTCATGTAGTACTTCTCGGCCATGTGAACGAAAATCGCATCCATTCCCATAATCTTAGATTTCTCATAAGAGTTGGTGATGTAATGCACCACATACTTGAAGGTCTCTTTGTTGCCTTCTGTGCGTGCAACCAATTGATCAGCTTCCTTGATGATGCTGTCGGGAATTTGAACGACGAGCTTTGTCATATAATAGTCGAGCTTACGATGGAAAATTGGAGAGCGCAAGAGTCGGTCGTCAGCGAAATCCATATTCTTTAAATACTCAGACTTGTAGAAGCGCAACTTGGCTTGGTCCATCGATTCTTCGCCGATCGGCTTCAGGTCTTCAGGAATTACTGGATCGTCTGAGGCGAGGATGATTTTTGTAATGAGCTTGTTGGGGTACTTGGCCATGAATTCTTTTTTGAAGCTTTTCACTTCTTCGTTGATGGCATTCAATTCTGCTTGAAGCTTCTCAACCTCCTTTGTGTTTTCAGCCTCTTCTTCAGCTTTCTTCTTGTTGTTGACTTTTTCTGCGGTCATTCCCTTGTCGGAGATGAAGCGCTGATACTCATAAAAAGCCTCGTTTTCTGGTGAACCTTTAACCTCTGAAGTCTCTAGAAAATTCCCCAACTTATTGCTGATCTCAAATTCCTTTTCATCACCAGAGACTAAAAATTCAAAGTAGCTCGCTTTGTCTGGCATGACCATGAGGTAGATTCCTCCAGGTAGCATTTCCTTTCCTTCAAAAACGAAGTTTCCTTTGGAGTCTACTTTAGCCGTATCCTCATAGTATTGTTTCTTGCCGTAATACTTGGCGAGGTAGATGACCGTATCTGAAACGCCATCAACCTTGAACTTGTATTTGTATCCCTGGGCAGATACATTGATAGAAAAAGCGAGGAGTAGGAGTGCTGTGAAAATATTTCTAATCATGGTTTTAATCTAGTTCTACAAATATAGCTGTCTTCAAAACTCATGCGAGACCAGTGTGAATCTTTGCTGCTTAACACAACTTTAACAGCGCTTGCTCAAGTGTGTTCTAACTCACAGTTTTACGTATGTCTCTGACTTATATTTGAGATATGAAGTTAAAAGGTCTATTTATAAGCGCTCTCATCCTGTCATCTGCAACACTTTTTGAAGGCTGCGGAATTAAGGGTTGCATGGATCCCTTGGCACTCAATTACGATGCTGAAGCTACCAAATACGATGGTTCTTGCGAATATGGCGAGCTCCAAACCTATCTCTTGCTGAAGACTGAAATGGAAGCAGGCGGTGAATCGGTGATTGTCAATCAGGAATTCTCTCCTGAGAATATGAACAAGACGGTCATCACCCGACTTCGTTTTTACCTCGCCGACATCAGCTTAAGAGAAACCGGAGGAAGCAAGCTGAGCTTATCGGATGTTGAGTTGATTGAAATGGACTCCGCAAAATTCGACCTTGGCTTCAGCAATGAGCTGCGTCTGGATGTGCCTGCGGGAAATTATGATCAGTTGGATTTTGATTTGGGTGTTCCAGAGGTTTTAAATTCTGTCCTTCCTGCCGACTATGAAGAAGGCCACCCATTGAGTGTTGAGGATCTATTCTGGGTTTGGGCTACCAAGCGCAAGTTTGTTGAGATTGATGGGCGCTACGACTACGATGGTGATGGCATTGCCGAACGACCTTTCTTCTTTCACACAGGGTTACAAATCTTGTATCGCGATGTCAATGCAATCGATGTAGACTTCGCCATTGCCGATGGTCAAAAGAAGGAACTCGAGCTTTTAATTGATCTAGATTATGTTTTCAATCAACTCAATATGGACAGCTTGTATCAATCGCACACCAATGAGTTTGATGCAAATTCAATGCAAGCAGCAACGATGTTCCAAGATGCTTTTTCAGAAGCCTTTTCCGCTAAGTAGTTAGCGACGCTTTAAGAGCTTTTCCAACTCAAACATCTCATCCCGAAGTTTTGCGGCTTCCACGAAGTCGAGTTCTTTGGCAGCAACTTCCATCGATTTCTTGATTACAGAAATCGCATCCCGCACTTGTTCTTGTGTCATATACGGGCGGTTAGCATCGGCCGCTTCTTTGGTCGGATTGTCGCGTGCGTAATCTTTGGCTTTTTTCTCGGTTCCTGCTACGGAAGTCTGACGCATGATTCTCTCCTTCGACACCGTCAAGGCCTGAGGAACCACTCCGTGATCCTCGTTGTATTTCAACTGCTTCTCTCTACGTCGAGTTGTCTCGTCCATGGTGGCCCGCATCGAATCAGTAATTCGATCGGCGTAGAGAATGGCTTTGCCTTCTAGGTGACGTGCCGCTCGTCCAACCGTTTGTGTCAAACTCACAGTCGATCTTAGGAATCCTTCCTTGTCGGCATCCATAATCGCCACTAAAGAAACTTCCGGTAAGTCCAATCCTTCGCGGAGTAGGTTGATGCCTATAAGAATATCGAAGACTCCCAGTCGTAAGTCTCTCAAGATTTCCACCCGTTCCAAAGTGTCAACATCTGAGTGAATGTAGCGGCATCGGAAGCCCAGCTTATCCATGTACTTAGTGAGCTCTTCGGCCATTCGTTTGGTTAAGGTTGTCACCAAAACACGTTCGTCGGCGTCAACACGCTTCGCCACTTCTTCAAGAAGATCGTCTACTTGATTGATGCAAGGCCGAACTTCAATGATTGGATCTAACAGTCCAGTAGGCCGGATGACTTGCTCTGCTACGACTCCGCCACTAAGCTGCAATTCATAATTTGCAGGGGTCGCGCTCACATAGATCACTTGCTTTTGGATATCCTCAAATTCCTCGAATTTTAGAGGTCGATTGTCCATGGCTGCTGGAAGACGAAATCCATATTCCACCAAGTTTACTTTACGTGCTCTGTCCCCACCATACATGGCGCGTATTTGTGGAATGGTGACGTGCGACTCGTCGATGACCATCATATAGTCTTTCGGGAAGTAGTCGATTAAACAAAAGGGGCGGGTACCTGCCTCACGTTGGTCGAAGTAGCGCGAATAGTTTTCAATTCCTGAGCAATAACCAAGCTCACGCATCATTTCCAAGTCGTAGTTGGTGCGCTCATTCAAGCGTTTGGCCTCAAAGTTTTTACCCAAGTCTTCGAAGTAGTCGACTTGTTTAATGAGATCGTCTTGAATTTCTTTAATCGAACGATTTAGTGTGTCTTTGGTCGTGACGAAGATGTTTGCAGGATAGATCTTGATTTTTTCGAAACGATCAGATGTGCGGTTGTTCCAAGGGTCTAAATATTCAATCGATTCAATTTCGTCTCCCCAAAAGGAAATGCGATAGGCGTGATCGGCATAAGCGAGATAGATGTCAACGGTATCTCCCTTCACGCGGAAAGTACCACGAGCGAGTTCATGGGGTACTCTAGAATACAAACCTCCTACGAAGGCGCGCAATAAGCTGTCTCGTGTAATTTTTTGTCCTTCATGAACCTCAATGACTTGTTCGCCAAATTCGCTCGGGTTTCCCATACCGTAGATGCAGGAAACGGAAGAAACTACAATCACATCGCGTCTACCTGAAAGCAGTGCGGAGGTAGCAGAAAGTCTCAATTTATCAATCTCATCATTGATGCTGAGGTCCTTTTCGATGTAGGTGTCAGAGACCGGTAGGTAAGCTTCCGGTTGGTAGTAGTCGTAATAAGAAACAAAGTACTCTACGGAGTTCTCGGGAAAGAACTGTTTAAACTCTCCGTAAAGCTGAGCGGCTAAAGTTTTGTTGTGACTGAGAATTAAGGTCGGCTTCTGAACTTGCTGGATGACGTTGGCAATACTGAAGGTTTTTCCTGAGCCCGTAGCTCCTAAAAGTGTTTGATAACGCTCTCCTTCATCAATTCCTTCAACCAATTGTTTGATTGCCGAGGGTTGATCGCCAGTTGGTTTGTATTCTGATTCGAGTTTAAAATCCAAGCTTTATGGTCTTGATTTGTAAGCTGCTAATGTCAGCATAATTGGTCTTTGGTCGATTCTTGTACCCGCTAATTTTTGGGCCACTTGAAGGAGCGTATCCGAGTTGAATTCAAAACCACAGAAACCGATGAGAGGGCCATGGCTGCGCCCGCATACATTGGGTTGAGCATGGAACCACTCAAAAAGTATAGCAAGCCTGCAGCAAGCGGAATTCCAAGTAGGTTGTACACAAAGGCCCAGAGTAGGTTTTGCTGCTTACACTAGGTGACTTGAAAACTTGTTTTTCAACCGTTTTATGCACAGGCGGCACAGGTCATTCCTTCTACAGCAAAAACTTCTTTCACAATATAAATCTAACGATAAGCAGTGCGCTCGAGGCCCTCGTTCCATTAAGCTGGTTATTTTCGTAGCTCAGGAATTGAAGCGAGATTATGGGAAGAGCATTTGAATACCGAAGAGCAGCAAAAGAGAAACGTTGGGATAAGATGTCACGCGTGTTTCCAAAACTCGCTAAGGCGATCACCATGGCGGCGAAAGAGGGTGGTTCTGACCCAGACATGAACCCAAGCTTGCGCACCGCGATTCAAAATGCCAAGGCGCAAAACATGCCCAAGGACAACATCTCTTCAGCCATTAAACGAGCAGAAGGGAAGGACGCCGCAGATTACACTGAGATTACATACGAAGGAAAAGGCCCGCATGGTGTTTTGGTGGTGGTTGAATGTGCCACCGACAACCCAACACGAACTGTGGCCAACGTACGTCATTACTTCACCAAAGTTGGTGGAGCCATGGTCCCTACAGGGTCTCTTGAATTTATGTTCAACCGAAAGGCCGTTTTTGAATTTGCGAAAACGGAGGAGATGGATTTGGAGAACTTCGAATTGGAGTGGATTGATTCTGGATTGGAAGAGATTGAGGAAAACGATGGTACCGTATACGCTTATGCTGATTACACCGATTTCGGGACTCTATCCAGCGCAATTGAAGCTGCAGGAATAGAGACTGAAAAGGCTGGTTTGGAGCGCATTGCAACATCACCAGTTGATTATTCCGAAGAAGAAATTGAAGACATTGAGAAAATGCTCGACCGATTGGAAGAGGACGAAGATGTTCAGGCAGTCTTTACCAACATTTCGTAGGTCCTCATCTCATAGATCTTCTTCATATCTTATAGCAAGAAATGAACTCTAGAATGCCTTGAAAGATTTAAGCAACTTACTCGACAATGCTCTGATCGAACGCTTGGTTTGGATTGTTGCAGGTCTCCTTGTGGTTGCTCTGTTGAGGTACTACGTCATTCGCCTTCTGAACAAGGGAATTCAGAACACCGACAACAAGTACCGTGCGCGCAAGGCGGTAAACTTTACATCTTCTTTTTTCTTATTGGCCGTAGTCTTGTTTGTTTTTAGCGATAAGCTTGGCAATTTAGGAGTGGCACTTGGGGTTGTGGGAGCAGGTATTGCATTCGCCCTTCAAGAAGTAATCATCAGCATCGCGGGTTGGCTCAACATCGTGATCACCGGATCTTTAGGGGTTGGCCAAAGAGTGAAAATTGGTGAGGTGAAAGGCGACATCATTGATATTGGTGTAATGAATACAACCATCATGGAACTGGGCGATTGGGTAAATGGCGATCTGTACAATGGAAGTATAGTGACCATGGCAAACAGCTTCGTGTACAAGGAAAAGATTAAGAATTATTCAGCAGAGTACCCATTCCTCTGGGATGAATTGGAAGTCCCTATTCGCGCCGAGAGCGATCACAATAAGGCAAGGGAGGTTTTTAAAAGAGTATTGGAAGAAATTTGTGGAGACTTCGCCTCAGAAAGTACAAAGCACTGGGACCGTATGACCAACAAATTTCGGATCGAAGAAGCGCAGGTTCAGCCTATGGTAACACTTGAATTTAATGAAGAGTGGATCACCTTTACACTTCGCTACATTGTCGACTACAAAAAACGCAGAACGACCAAAGATCTGATCTATTCAAGATTGTTGGAAGAAATCCGCAAGGAGCCGAAGATTTCCATCGCTGCAAGTGCACTGGAAGTCACAAACATGAATGAGGGCAATTAGTTCTTTAGTACAAAGCGAATTTGAAAAACGCCGTTTGGGTAGAACTTATGCTCAACCAAAGAGTAAGAGTTCAGGGAAGCATCCCCCTCAAAAATTCTAATGCCTTTACCCAAGGTTTTTGGAATGTAGGTGAAAATGAATTCATCGATGAGGCCTGCATCTAAAAATAGAGCATTCGCCTTTCCACCACCAATCAACCAAATGTCTTCTTTGCTCTGCTCTTTTAACTGAGCGCAATGTGAAAGTATTGGCTCTTTTAAAGCGACGGCCACATCAGAACTAAAGCTTGAAGGGCTTGATGTAAGCACGTAGCTTTGCTTATCTGGATAAGGCTATTCACCCCAGGACATAAGCTGATTGTATGTAGAACGTCCTAAAATACAGCTGCCAATTCCGTCGAGAAACTCTTGATAGCCATAATCCTCTTCTCCTGTCTGGTCGTCATTCAGCCAGTCGATTCCGCCATCTTGTGTCGCTATGTAACCGTCTAGACTGATGGCCGTGTATAGTATCAGTTTTGCCATTTTTATGAAGGGATATCTTGATTGTTATTGTTTACGATGAAGCGTTGGTAATAAGAGATAATCAATGTAGTAACCGGCAGCGCAATGATCACTCCCGTGATTCCCAAAAGAGAACCCCATACCGAGAGCGAAAGCAATATGATGGCTGGGTTCATGCCCGTCATGTCGCCCATGATTTTCGGAACCAAAACAACTTCTTGAATCAGCTGAATGACTGAAAAGGTGATGGTCACCCAAAGCATGGTCATCCAAAAGTCGTTGCCAGAATGCAGGCTCAAAAGAGCCGCTGCTAAGGTGGCTGGAAGGAATCCGAAAAGCTGCATGTAGGGAATGTAGTTTAAGAGTCCAACGAAGAGGCCCAACGAAATGGCCATGGGTAGCCCGATGATTTTAAAGCCAATGGCAAATAGAATCCCAACGATCAAAACAATTTTAGACTGTTGGATGAAATAGGCTCTCATTCCTTGCTCCAAATCAGTGGCAACCATCAAAACACGCTCTTTGTACTTGGGTGGAATGTAATCTTGCCAGGAGCCCGCAATGGTTTCGTAGCTGGAAAGGATGAAAAAGAAGTAGAGCAGTATGCTCACGAGTCCGAGCAATCCCAAGAGCCACGAAAAGATGTTCCCTATGGATCTCCATATTCCAGGAAGCAACTCTTTGGCGGCATTGCCTATGTTCTCAGTGCTTAGAGCAGCTTTCAGCTCTTCTTGATCGACGTATTGAAGAACCCAACTCTCCATTTGGTTAATGTCGAAGTCACTGCTTTGAATGTTCGCCGATTGAACGCTGAGGTATTGTGTGAGCAACTTTGATTCTTCAGTGAGGGCTGGAACCAAGATGAACCACAGAGCTACGCCCGCTCCAATCAAGCTAAGTACGACCAATCCAATGGCAAGTCCGCGAAACTTCACCAGCTTCTGATAAAGTCCGACAAGGGGATTGAGCAGGTAGGCGAGTAGGAGTGCGACGAAAAAAGGCAGTAGAACTGCGCTCAGACTTTTCAGCAGAATGAAGAGGCCAATGAGAATTCCGGTGGTGAGAAGGAATCTAAAAATGCGGTCGAGGGTAAATTCTTGATTCATCTAGTGAAGAAATAATAAAGGACGTACAACCAACCGAGGATTCCATGAATGATGGCCCAAAGTATGGATTTGTGGAGAGACCAGCTGATGGCAATGGCTAAGGCTGTACCGAAACTGATGCCACTTCGAACAGCCGTATTTTGAATGCGAACACGTCTTTCTGAATAGGCCATAATTATTGATTTAAATGATTGCTGAGCAATGCATGCAAAAGTTAAGAAGAAGTTTTTCGCCCATAAGGTTTGCCTTTTCCAACTTCACAATAGTTTTTCAAACTTAGAAGGTAGTGAGCCCATTGGAGGTTGCAAGCAGTATAAAAGTCGGTTTCCTCTTGCCAGTTTTCGTGAGAAAAACGAAGTGTGACCATCGAATCTGATGCTTCGATTTTGAAGCGAATGCGAGTTCCAACCCATTCAGGGTCGCCTTCTTCCACAAGCCAAGATACTTCATGCTTCTCAGCGTGTTCAATTTTCAAAACATTCTTGTATTGCTCACTAAAGTTGACGTAGATCTGGCCATCTTGGGTCTTAGGTATTTTCACGTCCAAAGACCACCAACCTTGAATTCCATCGTCGCTGGAGAGTGCCATAAAGACAATGGAAGGGTCTGCAAAAATTTCTATGAAATGCCGAAGATTAAACAAGTTTGGATTTTCAAGAAAAATAGTGCTTTCTAAACATAAAAGCAATCCATCTGTTTTCTTGGTAATTTTGGAACTATGGATTCAGGTAAATCATTCTTCGGCAGACTACTTTACTACATCAACCCGCTGACTTTATTCAAAAAGTCGGACAACAAGAACGTAAATCTCAAGATGATGCACGGCATGAACCGCATTTCGATGATGATGTTCCTCGTCTGCTTGATCATCATTCTTGTCAAATTCGTGTTTTGACCTCGAAGGAGTTCAAGAAATTGAAATTGCAGGAACGCTGGGAATTCTTGAAAGATTCCGACGCGCTCTTGGGCTATCGTTTTTATGGAGGATTCCGCATTGAGCTTTACAGCCCGGGAGATTTTTATACCGAGGTATGGAAAAAAGCTGGTCTAAATCAGATCTATTGGATTGAGATCACCAGCATAGAATAGGTCGAGAAGAACTATGCGCAATTGTTTCCGGAGATTAAGCTCTAAGTACTTTTCTTCGCAAATTCATTATTGGCCTATAAAAAACTGCTGAAATTCCTCAGTATTTTTTTCTTTGAGCTGTGAGAATATTCGCCCTTCCTTATCGCGCCAGCATCCTAGTCTTTTTGGTCTCGGCCATCCTATTCTTCTGGGCGAAATGGAATCAATTTCCAACCAACATTCACGCCTGGACTCAGTCGGATCGCATCGCCTTGGCTTACTGTTTTGTTGACAACAATCTAAACCTCCTCAAGCCCTGCACATACGATTTGGGAACCAAAGAAGGGGTGACGCCAGCGGGAATCCCAATCGCAGAGTACATCTCTGCTGTATTCATGAAATTTTTCGGAAAGAGTTTGGGAATTCTTCAGCTCATCCACATGCTGTTTTTTGGAATGGCTCTGTATTTCCTGGAAAGGCTTACGAAGCTGATTAAGATTGAGGAGATCGGACGACTTGCGGTTCTTTCGCTTTTTGCTTTCTCACCAACGCTCATTTATTACGCCGATGGCATTCTAACAAGCGTACCTTCTTTAAGCCTCTTTTTTGGCGGAGTGCTTTTTACCGTCGCATCTCAATCGAAGAAGAAGATTGGAGCGTCCCACTTACTTTCCGCTGCGCTCTTTTTTCTCGCCATTTGCAATCGCTGGACCTTCTTCCTGCCTGTTGCTGCGGTGCTTGCTTCGCTCATTTTTATAAAATTCAAGAAGTTGGAATCAACTCAATGGATAGAGCTCTTTCCCGCAATTATAGCTGTTGGATTATCCCTGCTGGTGTATTGGCACGACAGGGTGCTCGCTGCAGAATATGGGAGCGCATTTCTTTCAACTGGAATGCAGGCGGCAGATTTGGAGGAATTTGTGGAAATCATCAAGCGCAGTTTTGCCAATTGGAGCGGTCATTGGATGTCGAGAATACAAGTGATTTGGCTCTTATTGATGTTCACCACAAGCATGTGGCAATCGAAGAAACCTGTAGCAAGGCAGCCCTTGTTTCAGTACTTAGTGCCATTCAGTTTCTTAGCTGGATTTGCTTACACTATTGTAATGGTGAAGCAGTTCGAGAACCACGATTACTATTTCATCGATGCCTTTTACCCGTTCCTCATTTTACTTGCAATTGGCTTTTATCCTGTCTTTCGTGAAAAGCACAAGAACATGCACAAATGGTTTGGCATTCTTACGGGCATCTCAATCCTGTTTTGGGTACTCCAAGCAAAAGAGGTTGAAGCTAAACGGGATGCATCCGGTTTATGGAACAAGGTTGAGATGAGCTACCGCGATTTTCAAGGGGCGGAGGAATTCTTAGACCATGAGAATGTAAAGGCCGACGAGGTCTTACTCATCCCCAACTCATACACAACCAACATTCCACACCTCTTAACAGGCCGAAAAGGGCATGCTTTGGTGGATACCGATAGCACAAATCTCGACAGTGTCCTAAACCTGTACTACGACTACGCGCTCATTCAGAATCGGTACCTCCAAGAAGAAGTTCTAGAGGTTTGTCCGAGCATTGCTGCAAGATTGACGCGCGTTGCCGACAATGGGTTGTTGTCACTCTACGTGAAATCAAATTCCACAAATACTACGGAGCAGTTCTTGGGAATTGATGGTGAAATGAAGTCGGAAGAAAGAGAGGATAGTGTTGCAGTGAGCGGTGAAGAGTTCGCCTTTGTTCGCAGTATATTAACAGGAGGGAAGAGTATGCATGCCTTCTTAGAATTCGACTTAAAGTCTAAGATTCAAGCAGACTTGAGTCTCTCTATGAAGTCGGGGGAGAATAAATGGCGGTACGATCTTGATTATGGTATTGAGGCTTCAGGAAAAAATGAGATTTATTTGAGTTGGCCGAAAGGAACTGAAGAGATTGAGTTCTTTATCTTCAACCCAAATAAGTCGGAATTGGAATTGTCGAACTACCGAATTAGAATCTATTGAAACACCTACTCAGCCTTTTCTTCACACTATTGCTCCTTCAGGGCATTTCGCAAGACGTCGAGAAGATTTCCAAAATTCTGAAGAAGAACGGAATTTCTGAGAAAGATTTTGGTCTTAGTGTGCGTTCGGGAGAAGCGAATTTTGGAATAAACGAGCGCAAGTCCTTCGCACCCGCCAGCAACTTAAAGCTGATCACCACAGGTTTGGCTCTTCAAGAATTTGGAGCCAATCACAGATTTAAAACCTCTCTTCAGTATTCAGGAAGCATTCGCGATTCGGTGCTTTACGGGAACATCATCGTAATTGGTGGAGGTGACCCAACCACAGGTTCAAAGTATTTTGACAACAGAGGATTCCTTAAAACATGGATTCAGGAAGTTCAAAAGATCGGAGTGAAAAGGGTAGAGGGAGCAGTGCTTTGCGATGCCTCTTATTTCGACTACAACTACGTTCCCGACAGTTGGGAAGAAAATGATGTTGGGAATTACTTTGGCGCGGGAAGCGCAGGCTTGAATGTCTACGACAATCTCTTCGAGATCTATTTTAAAACGGGTAAAGAGGGAAGTCCAGCAGACATCGACAGCTTCTGGCCAAAGATCGACTACATCAAAATCTTTGGTGAGGTACTCGCTGCCAAGAGCAATTCCGACAATTGCTACATCTACGGCGGGCCTTATGTTTATCAGCGAAAGCTCACAGGGAGCATTCCTGAGGATAGATTTTCATTCTTGGTAAAAGGCAGTCTTCCAGATCCAGCTTTCCACTTGGCAACAGAGTTTCAGCGTGAATTAGCTTTGGCAGGAATTCGTTTTACTCAAGCAGCACAAACAAAAAGAGTAGCTGAACTCAGTGGTTTGTGGGGTGAGAAGGCAGAATCGCGAGAGTTTAAAAGTTTTGAGGGAGCTGCACTGTCGGAAATTGTTCGCTGGACCAATATGAAGAGCGTGAACCTCTTTGCTGAAAACCTCTTCCTGCATTTAGCTAAGAAAAATGCAACACCAGATTATCCGGCTGCTAGGAAGTGGATGCAGAATAAGCTGACCGAATTTGAAGTTCAGGATACGGCCATCATTTTGGATGGCAGTGGATTGAGTAGGGGAAACAGAATGACTCCATTTACTATGACGAGTTTTCTGGAGCTCATGAATGCTGAGGAGAGCTTTAAGAAGAGTTTGCCTTTGGCAGGTGTTTCGGGAAGCATTCAAAACTCCTTCTCTTCTTTGAACGGACTGATGTGGGCCAAGAGTGGTTCTTACACTGGAGTTCGCGCCTATTCGGGCTACCTAAAATGTGAGAGCGCCAAAGAGCCTTCCTTCATGATTGTCATCAATGGCGATTACAGCCACGGCACAATGAAGACTGCTATTGAGCAGATTCTTTCAGAGGTCCAGAAAGAATTCTGAGCTTATTTTCCTTTGAATTTGGAAATGGCATTTCGAGTAAAGTCCGAGAGGACCAATTTCCCGCTCATGGCAGCGCGTTCACTGAGCAGTTCATCCCAGTGCTCAGTTCCTTCCCAAAAAATCGACTTGAGCATCGACATGGCTTCAGGGTTGCTTGCTTTCAACTGAGCGCAAAGAGTTTTGATGGCGGCATCCATTTGATCAACATCTTCAAAAACTTCCGTGTACAAACCTTTTGCTTTTGCCCATTCGGCGTAGCGCCATTCGGTGGCATTGATGGCCAATTCCGACATGGCGGAATTTCCAATTTTACGTTCAACTGCTGGCCCAACAACGAAAGGACCAATGCCTACTGCAAGCTCACTCAGCTTCACAGAAGCATGTTGTGTGGCCATGCAGTAATCAACGGCAGCTGCCATTCCAACGCCACCGCCAACAGCCTTTCCATGAACACGACCTATGATGAGTTTTGGACATTTTCTTGCGGCGTTGATGACACGAGCAAAGCCCATGAAAAATTCTTTTCCAACCTCGAAGTCTTCAATACTGATGAGTTCGTCGAAAGATGCACCAGCACAAAAGGCTTTTTCACCACGACTTTTTAGCACTAGAACGGAGCTTCGAGAATCCTTACCCGCCTCTTCTATGGTTGAAGCCAGTGACGCCAATACAGCTCCTGGCAGAGAATTGCTTTTCGGATGCCAAAATTCAATAAAACCAACGCCCTCGCTCACTTCGTATACTACACCACCGTTATCTATCATAGTCCTTGCAATTGTTGAATCAGTGCTCCGATTTGAACCAAAACTACTGAATTTATCCTGCATCTTTGGGGCTTGAAACGAAGCGTTTTTTTAGGTCTTGGTTGGTTGACTCTAGTAGGGTTCAGTGCCCTAGGATTTCTGGTCCTCTACTTTGTTTCTAACCTCAATCCAAAGGAGCTATTCCAACATGGTTTGGAGCCAGCTCTTCAAGTTGCTTTGGGCTTGGCTTACGGCTCAATAGCAGCGGGAATCGGTTGGCTCATCTTACGTCATCCAAAACTGCGACAGACGCGCTTGTTTTACAGCCAGATGATTCAAGGCATGCGCCTGCGCTTTTTCGACATCATCTTCATTTCAATTTGTGCCGGAGTGGGAGAAGAGATTCTGTTTCGTGGAGCGATGCAATTCTATCTGAACCCATGGTTGACGGCCTTGATCTTTGTTGCAATTCACGGTTATCTCAATCCAAAGGATTTAAAAATCACAGCCTACGGAATGTACATGACATTAGTGATCGGAATCATGGGAGTGCTTTATGAGGAATGGGGAATGCTCTTTGCGATGAGCGCGCATTTTGCCATCGACGTTGTGTTATTGCAACGGAGTTTGCGCGACTTTTAAAGAAACTATTGACGTTCTGCCGACAAATATGAATTCATGTTTGCCGTTCAATTGCAGAGAAGCGCCATTCGCAAGCTGCCTTCAAGCTATTAATTATCTTCGGGCAGCGCATAATAGTGCAATCAAAACATGGCTTGCAAACGCGGATGACCTTCTACGTAAGTCACCACTGTTTCATAATAGCCATCTCCATCTGCATCTGTGCAGCTTTTGATGAGCCCTTTGGTTGGAATGGATAAGAAGAGCCGCCCCTTGTCGTCGAACTCCATGAAGCGGGCGGCCTTTTGGTCGTCGAGAACGATGTCGAGTTTGTAGCCACGCCGGACGTAGATGTTGGGGTCAACTTGCTTTACCTGTGCGCTCAACTCAAGCATTAAAAAGCCAGAAAATAGGAAGAGAAACTCTTTCATGAAACAAATTCTAAAGCGAATGGATTGACTTGGACTAAAGTCCAGTTAAGAAAATGAGGACAAATCCCCAATAGAAAAAAGCCAAAACGAGGCTAATGATTCCTAGAATCAAGCCTACGGTGGCAAACTCCTTCCCTTTCCATTTTTTAGGATTGCCCTTAATTTTAGACATTCCTGAGATCGACAGAATCAGGCTTGTGATTCCAACAACTAAGAACGGAAAAGTCAATAAGGCAAAAATCCCAACAATCATAGAGGCCAGCGAAAGACCTTCGGTAATTTGTTCCTCTTCATTTACTGGTAAAGGAGAGCTGTATTCAGGGCTTATCTGTTCTGCAGTCTCGTTGGAGCGCACATAGGGAATGTCGTTCATTACATCTTCTTCACCATTGGCATAAATGATACGGTCTATGACATTCTTCTTCAAAATGAAATCAGGTCCATCCTGCATCGAGCAGCGGCGATATTTCACTTCATCGGGGGAAACCTCAAGAATTTTCACTGAGATTTTTTTCCCATTCAGAAGTTGAATGGTGCCACAGCCATTGTTGGTTGAGTCAGCTTGTTCATTTGGAACAAGCCAATTCAATGACGAATTTTCGCCTTCTTGAACTTCCGTTGACGGAAGATCTGCAAGGGGAAGTGAAAGGCTGTTTGTTGAGCTGGGCGACTTGTTGTCCTCATCAAGTTTTAGCTTGGTCGCATGCGCAAAGGCTTTGCTTTTGTTGACGGAGCTTCTAAAATTGAAGTGATGTCCTTTGGTGTATTTGCGCTTCTGAATCAAAGAATGGGAAACCACATGCTCTTTGCTGCCGCATGAATTCCCTATAATCGTCAAACAAATAAGTGTGCATATTAAAACTATCCGAGCTATCGATATCATTCTGGTTCTATAGGTAAAGTGAAGAAGGCCCGAAGTACGATTTGTCCATTGCGCAAATGATAATACTTAATTAGATGGGTCTCAAATTAGGTTAATCCAAAAGACGATGAATAAGATCGCAATGATCAGGGCAATGAGCATCAACACCAAGGCCACCCCTCCGAGAATCATACCTGCCTGAGCAAAGGCTTTCCCTTTCCAACGCTTGGGTTCTTCCTTAATACTTTTTAAACTGGAGTTGCCAAGGGCAAGTCCGGCTATTCCGAAAAGCGGAAATATCAATACTCCGAGTAGTCCAAATAAAAAAGCAGGGATAGCACGGGGTTCATTTACGGGAATTTGAGTTTTCTCTGGGCTCGGACTTCGACTGTATTCAGGTTCTTCAGCTTCCCGACGTATTGGCTCATTGTTAATCTTTTCCACTTCACCATTCTTGAAAACAATGCGTTCAATTGCATTCTTCATAAGAACGAAGTCTGGTCCATCGGGCAATGAGCAGCGTCTATATTTGATTTTGTCGGGACCGATTTCTAGAACGTTCGCAAATATTTTTTCCCCATTCCGGAGAATAATAGTGCTGCATTCGCTATCCGTAGAGTCGCTTTGGTTCTTAAGCTTCATATAAGCCGACAGAACTTTTGACTGTTTTTCCTCTTCAATCGTCTCAATAAAATTGGAAACCTTGTCATCGAACTTGGCCTCTAAGCTCGCAGATGGTCTTGTACTTTTGCGAGCCAGATTGGCGGCATGATTGAATGATTTTTCTTTTTGCTTTGAGCCACCAAAATTGAGGTGATGCCCTTTGGTGTATTTCCTTTGTTGAATGAAGGAGCTGCTCACTACATCACTGCTTGAGTTGCAAGAAGAGAGCATGCCTAATAGCGCAAGAGCAAATGTGATCGAGAGAACCCGTTTGAAAGCAATCTTAGTCAAAACGAATGATTTTCTGTCCCTAAAGGTAGAGATTGAAAATACTTGGTCGCTACTGAATCACCAATTTTGATTGGAAGAAAGAGCCATCAGCGTCTATAGCTTCGATGTGATAAAGCCCCGGCTTGAGGTCTAGATTCAATTCTGCAAACGCCCCGACTTCGCTTGAAAAAAGCAGACGTCCACGTCCGTCAATGACTTTTATCGTCATGGAATTCTCGTTTTGAATTGATATGTTTCCAGTACTTGGATTCGGATAAAACTTCAGGCTTTCACTCGTGAATTCTGGAAGTCCGTTCGAAATAACCGTCGGAAGAAACAACATTGGTCCGGCTCCGCCATCTTCATATTTGGCCAAACCACTTTGAGTAGCCACCCATTTCACACCATTGTGGTCGATGAGAATTTCATCGGCGAAGGAGAAGTTGAACGGAAGGTTGATTTTGGTCCAAACGCCAGCCTTGAACTTAGCGATGGAAGCTCCATCGTTCGCAGCCCAAACAGTGCTGTCGGCGGCTACATCCAATCCTCGAATTTCATCTTCCCACAAACCTGAATTGCTGGAAGTATAGATTCTCCATGTTGTATCGGTGTCGAAGTGACAAGCACCTCCGCGCGTTCCAACCCAAAGGCTGTCGTCCAAGCCTCGGTGTAAGGCTTCAACCCAATCGTTGCTCGTAATTCCTGAATTGTTGCGATCATAGGAAGTCCAAACTCCATTGCTGTCGCGTTTGGCCAAACCGTCTTTGGTTCCACACCACACATTTTTGTACTGATCAAATTCAATCACTTCCACAAAATCGGAATGAATGCCCGGGTTGTGATCCGTCCAAGTAGTTCCATCGAAACTTTTCAATCCGAAGGAATGTCCGACCCAAATTTCTCCGTCTGCATCTTGATTGATGGCATAGACTTCACCGAAACCTTCAGTGCTGTAGTCTGTCCAAGTTGTGTCTTGATCGAATTTCACCAAATAACCATCGTCCATTCCGAGCCAGACAAATTCGTCTTTGTCGACAAAAACAGAGTAACAGGTATTGTAAGAGAGTTCAGGAATTCCTGAGTTGGTATCCACGTATACGGTCCAGTTGGTGCTGTCGAATTTCCCCAAACCTTGTTGAGTAGCAACCCAAAGAACGTTTGAACTGTCAATGGCAATGTCCTGAACTGAATTATCAGGAAGGTCGGAACTGCTTGTTGTATACGCAGTCCACTGAGATTGGCTGCTCAACCCGATGAGTAGAAAAGAGCTGATAAGTAGGAGGAATTTCATTTTGATTCGTTTGCGCAAGGATACTTCAAATCCGTATGCTTTATACTTCCTTTCTGCACGCTTTAGTTTATGGCTTATTTGCCCTAAATACGCCTAGAACGGGAAGTGCTTTCTGCTCAAAATCGAAGAGAGCTTGGTTTTCCCACGCCGAGCCGTTGGAAGCTGTGTCACCGCGAAAAGCGATCAGTTCAGCTCCCCAATAAGACCAGCCAATGCCTCCAGATTGACGACATATGTGTTCGATTTCGTTCATGAAATCCGATTGCCCAGTTTCGGTAGCTGAATAGTCGGGTAAGATGAGCTGCTCCTCTAGGCCGACAATGTTGTTGGTCCAATCGTTCCAGTCTAAAGTGAAAGGATAGGCAGTTTCAGCAATCACAACATTCTTTCCCGTACTCAATCTCAAAGCATCTAGTTTAGCTTCCAGTCTTTGCAAATCTTTCCCATGCCAAATCGGGTAGTAGGAGATGCCAGCAATGTCGTAGTCGAGTTGATTCAAGTCTGAAAAGAACTCAGCAGCACCTTCAATGCCGGCATGGTGAAGTATGATTTGAGTTTTGTCCGAGTACTTGCGAACCTCAGTGGTTGCTACGGCGAGCAAGGAAGTAAATTGATCGGGGTTTACGTATCGATGTCCTTCGGGGAAGAGGAAGCCATTGTTGATCTCATTGCCAATTTGAATGTAATCTGGGTCCAATCTTTCGAGAACTTCAGCTGTGTAGTTTCGCACCGCCGTGCGGAGTTGCGAAAAGGAATGATTCTCCCAATCCAGAGGTTTGCTCTGATTGCCAGGGTCTGCCCAAGTGTCGGAATAATGTACGCTCAGCCAAAGTCCTAGCTCCTGACTTCTTATTTCGGCAACGAAGTTCTCCACTGCGTCTAAGGAGGAATGTCCATTGATTGGATTCACCCACAAACGCAAACGCACGCAGTTCATCCCAGCCTCCTTCAGAATTCGAAGCGCATCTTCTACCTGGCCTGATTCATCGTAGAACAATGTTCCTTCTTGACGAATTTCAGGAAGGGAAGAGAGGTCAGCTGCACGCAGATAAACTTCCGGCTTGGGCTCGAGTTCAAGTTCTCCGTCGCGGCAAGCAGTGAAGAACAGGACGAATAGAAGTAGTGTAAATCGTGATCGCACAAGGCAAAGGTCGTGAATCCACTGACACTATTGAGCAGTCGCTCCCCTCGTTCTTCTTCAACGAAACATGAACGACATCCTGAGTTTAACGAAGGGTGAGTTGTTAAAATTGAAGATGGCGATGAATGATTGCTTATCGGCTCCCTTCGATAGGCTCGGGGTGATTCTGCATATTGAATCCTTGGAAACCAAATCTCTTGCCCAAATCTCAAATCCCAAATCCTCTTGTGTTCAACTTCGCTATTTTCTACCATTCTCTTTTCAAATGACCTTTTAGAGCATAAGCCTATTTACTAGCTCCGAGTTCCTGAGCCTGTCGAAGGACGGGTTAAAAGGATTCGAATTCAAGAATCAAATTAAGGCGGGCTTGCAGGGGCTCTGCTCGCCCCAGCGACTGCCTAAAAGCACAAAAGCCTGCCAAATGGCAAGCTTCTGTACTTATGTGATCTGACCCGCCCTCAACGAATTGAGTTCGGGCTTGCAGGGGCTCTGCTCGCCCCAGCGACTGCCTAAAAGCACAAAAGCCTGCCAAATGGCAAGCTTCTGTACTTATGTGATCTGACAGGGGCTCGAACCCTGGACCCTCTCCTTAAAAGGGAGATGCTCTACCAGCTGAGCTATCAGATCTCCTTATTTTTTTGAGGCTGCAAATATAGCTGCATGTTTGATATAAGTCAAGCTTTGCGAACGAATTTGTAGATGACTAGATTTGAAGCTCATTATGGAGTTAAAATCACAATCAAAAATTTGCCTTATGGGCTTTATGGGCTCGGGTAAGAGCTTATTAGGTAGGTCGTTAGCGAAACTATTGAAGCGTCCGTTCATCGACCTGGATCAATACATCGAAGAGCAGGAAATGCTCAGTATTGGAGAAATATTCGAAACGCAAGGAGAAAAACACTTTCGAGAACTGGAAGAAAAATACCTCAAGAAAGTACTTGAATCCGATTCTGAAGCGGTCATTGCTTTGGGGGGAGGAACTCCTTTCCATCCTTCGAGCTTCGATTTAATCAAAAAGAAAAGCCTCAGCCTCTACCTCAAGGTTTCACTGGAACAATTGATCATTCGATTGAGTCTGGATTCGGCAAACCGCCCGTTATTAAGGGCTTTGTCACAGGATCAGATCCGGGCTGCTGTAAGCCAGTTGTTCGCCGCACGCGAAAGCACTTATTTGAAAGCAGATGTGTTCGTAAATGCCGAGGAACTCAAGGAAGACATTTGGATTGACCTGCTTCCTGAAATACAGCGCTACCATAAGTAGACTCGGGGTTTTTGTCCGAATTCTACTTCGATGTGCTCTTTCATAGTTGTTGAAAGAGTAAGGCCCACGATGTCGACACGAATTGGGAAGAGTCGGTGATGACGATCTACTAGAACAACTGTAAGCAATCGCGCTGGGCTCAGTGTCATTAGGCCAGCAGCGGCTTTCATGAGGGAAGTTCCAGAATTCAATACATCGTCGATGAGTACGAGTATATGGCCTTTAAAGTCGGATGGATCGGCTCCTTTGTAGATGGCGTCTTCTAGTTTTTCGCCCAATTTCAATTCTACCAATACTACCTCAAAGCTCGAGATGGATTGAAGTTTTTTAAACATCAGTTCGGCCAAGGAATAGCCTCTCCGCGCAATTCCTAGAAGAATGATCTTCTTTTCGCCATGGCAGTTCTCCAGAATCTCGTGGGCCATGCGGTCGATCTTCTTCTGAACCTGAACTTCATCCAATATGCGGGTGCGGTTTGACATATCTACTTCGCTTCAAAGTTGATAAAAACTTCTCGTCCAGCTCTTGGCGCAATGGAGTTCTTGCACTCCTCGAGCACGTTTAACTTGAAATACTTCGGAAAGAATTCCTTGTATTCTTCCAATGAGCCTCCATAGGGAGGGTGGTCCGTAAAGAGTGGATCATTGAACAAGACACCAACGAGTTTTCCACCTTCACTCAAAAGACTTAACATATGCTCGCAGTAGGCTTCGCGCTGTGATGGGTGAAGAGCACAGAAAAAAGTTTGTTCGAGGATGAGGTCAAACTGCTCCTTCAAGGCAAAGAAGTCTCCTTCAATAAGGTGACTCTCAGGAAAGCTTGGAACACGTTTCTTGAATGATTCAAGCGCCAAAGGCGAAATGTCAATTACCCACACATTGTTGAATCCCTCTTCGTGAAGGTGCTGTGCTTCGTATGCATTCCCGCAACCGGGAATTAAAATTTTAATGTTCTTTTCGTGGAGTTGTTTGGCGTATTCCACAAAAGGAGTTGCCGGATAACCTATGTCCCAACCCGTTTGCTGGTCCAACCATCGCCTGTCCCAATAGTCTTGATCGTGCTTCATTTTTTCTTGAGCAATACAACGTTTTCAATGTGACTTGTCTGCGGGAACATGTCTACAGCTCTGGACTTCAGAAAATTGTAGTCATTTTTCAATAGTTCAATGTCGCGGGCTTGTGTACTCGGATTGCACGAAATGTATACAATTCGATCTGCACCAATCAAGCGAACTTGTTCTACTACATCCTTGTGCATTCCAGCGCGAGGTGGGTCAATCATGATCACACTGGGCTTGCCGTGTTTTTCAACAAATTCTTCGTTCAGAATGTCCTTCAAATCTCCTGCGTAAAACTCGGCATTCGTTACGCCATTCAATTTGGCATTCTCTGCCGCATCTTCAACTGCATCTTCAACGTATTCAACGCCAATAAGCTTTTTCACTTTCTTGGCAGCTGTAAGTCCGATGGTTCCCGTTCCGCAATAGAGATCGTAGAGAATATCATCTTCTTTAAAGTCGGCATAATCGAGTCCAACTTGATAGAGTTTCGAAGTCTGTTCTTGGTTTGTTTGGAAGAACGATTTTGGTTGAATTCTAAACTTCATTCCGAGCAAATCTTCAATGAGGTGAGTTTCACCCGAGAAGTAAATCACTTCTTGATCCGAAACGCTGTCGTTTTGCTTGAGGTTTACGATGTAGTTCAGCGAGTGAATCTCAAAAGAGTCTTTCAAGTAGTTCATCACTTGATCGATGTCTTTTTGATTTTCTGAACCAAATACCATAATGACGAGAAGGTCGCGAGAGCTGTTGTTTCGAATAATCAGATTGCGCATCACTCCGTTGTTTTCACGGATGTCGTAGAAGCTCAACTTATGCTCTAGTGCAAAGTCTCTGAGGCCGTTTCGAATGGCGTTTTCCTCATCGCCTTGAAGCAGGCACTTGTGCACGTCGATCACTTTGTCGAACATCCCTGCAACATGGAATCCAACGGCATTTCTGTGTTCGAAATCTTCACCAGATTCGATTTCTTCCGGACTCAACCATCTTCTGTTCGAGAAGGTGAATTCAAGCTTGTTTCGATAGCGGTAGTGGGTAGCAGCTGGTATGATGTCTTCGTAGACTTCTGGTTCCCAATGAGCGAGTTTTTGAAAGCCAGTGCGCACATGACGGTCCTTAAGTTCGACCAACTTTGAGTATTCGAAGTTCTGCCATTTGCATCCACCGCAATGGGCGAAGTGTTCGCATTTGGCTTCTATCCGATTGGGCGAGGCTTCATTCAATTCAAGAAGCTCGGCTTCTAGGTACGATTTCCTTTTACGAAATACCCGAACCCGAGCATTGTCGCCAGGAACCATGTCCTTTACAAATACTGCTCGGCCTTCGTTGCGACCCACTGCACGTCCGTCTGAAGAGATGTCTTCAGCGTGCAATTCCGTAATCTCGATTTTTTTACGCTTTCCCATAGAGCCGACAAAAGTACACTTTGGAAGCTGCTGGCAACGGGATTCGCTATTCTTTGGGAAGAAGTTCTAAGCGCAGAACTTCCTGGAAGAATACATTCTTTAATTTTAACAGATACAGGCCTGAGCTCAAATTGGAAAAATCGAAGCTTTGGATGTTTTTCCCCTTGTAACCGAAGAACTTTTTGGATTCAGTTTTCTTACCTGAAATGTCGAAGATTTCTAGTTCTAGGTCTCCATTTTCTGGCAAGAAATACTTAAGGTGCACAATTCCATCGGAAGGATTGGGAAAGAGCTTGCTTGAGAATTCCTCTTGCTGCGTGGCCAATTCGTAAGCCTTTCCGAAATCTGGAATTCCATAGCCGTGAATGGTGTCGGGATAGTTGAATTGAGTAGAGCTCTCTTCAATAATGCTTTTCAATTCCCAGGCTGTTAGATCTGGGTTCGCTTGCCACAAGCAGGCTGCAGCGCCTGCTGTAAGGGGAGAGGAGAAGGAGGTTCCGAAATTGAATCCAACCATGCTGTTTCCGTTCGAATCCAATCCGGAGACGTACACGTAACTCCCTTGAGCCATCACATTGGGCTTTACTCGTGCGTCTGATCCGCGTCCAAAGGAGGAAAAGCCCGAACGCCATCTCGAACTGTCGGTAGCACCAATGGCCAAAACACTATCGCCATCGGCAGGCATACCAATGTACTTCCAAGAATTACTTCCACTGTTTCCTGCAGAATTCACCACGAGGATGCCTTTTTGAGCGGCCATATCCGCACCGCGTGTGATGTACGAAGTATTCCCATCTAAATCGTCCCAAGTCCAACTGGTGAGCTCATCCACTCCTCCAGTATCGTTCGAAAATCGCGTATAGCCAAGCGAAGTATTGAAGATGTCGATTCCCATGCTGTCGGCCATCTCAGCGGCAGCTACCCAATTGATTTCCTCTATCAAACGCTCGGAAGCCGCATCTTCTGTCCGGAAAAGACTGTACATCGATTTTGGTGCGCTTCCGATGATTTTACCCTGTGAAAAAGCTGCCATACAGCTTAAAACCAATCTGCCGTGGTTGTGAATGCCCAAGTCTGAATCGTCCTTGTCTACGAGGTCGTGCTGACTGACGAGACGTTCTTCTTTGTACAAATGATCAAAATGGTCGATGGTATCGACTAGATTAAATCCTGAATCGAAGACTCCAATCCAAATTCCTTCTCCATACAAACCTTTTGAGTGAAGTGCCTGCAAATTGAACATTTCGATTTGCCCTTGAGCAAGTCCGTATTGAAATGGAACCGTCAACTCATCGTCCTCGAATTTGTTTGACTGAAGTGTTTGGAGTTTCTTCCCATCCAAGGGAATGTATAGAGCCTTTACTTCCCGCACGAAAGGAAGGTCAATGATGGCTTTTATGCTGTTGCTGTCGGAGCTTTCAACTGCCAGCCCGTTCAACCACTTGGAGGCGTGATGAAGCTTTACATTGTCTTGGTTCAGAATCTGAGCTCTGTACTCGGGGTTTACAGGAAAATCGGTCGCGTTCACGGCGATTCCTTGACGCGCTCGTCGTCCAATAGACTTGAGGGAGAGAAACTCAGATGGCCTGTCAACAGAGTACGGAGAATTGTTTTTGTCCTGGAACTGTACCCAATAATATTGGGCGTTTGAAAACGCAGGCAATAGAAGGAGAACTAGGCTTATATATGCCGACAGCCTACTGGACAAAGTAGTCGATGATGTGCGCCACGCGGGTGAATCCGCTATCAACGTCGTTTTCAAAATTGATTCCATCAGTTTTTCTGAAGACGTATTCTTGCTGATAGTAGATGGGGCCAATTCCACGTGCGAAGATTTCCTGTTTCGATTGTCGTTCGATTAAGTTAACTCTATTGTAGTGTTCAACGCGGGATAATTTACGTTGTTCATTCAGGATGGTTGCGGTGCTGTCGAAAGTCTTCACTTCGAAAATTTCGTCCTCGAAAGTGTTGAGTGCATTTCCATCCCAGTTCGATTGATATTCGATTGGAAAAATCAATTTGATGTAAGGGATGTTTTCTTCGCGTGTTTCCAGTCGCTGACTTGTTGGCGTAATGCTCCAAACATCGCCGATTGCCCAATTTTCAGAACTGTTTTGCCGGAACAAACGATGGAATTTGAAGCTTGTCCGGTTTTCTAAATCTTTATACTCTTCAGCGATGAATTCTTGTACCTGATACTTGAAGCTGTCTATATCTCCGGTGAAATCGTTGAATACAATGGAATCTACTTCGTAGGTTCTATAATCCCCAACAGAAATAGGGTAGAGGTCGTATGCGAAATCAAGGGGTTCTGGAATTGGGTCTTTCGCGCACGAGAAAAGAAAAAGCATGACCGCAAGGCTTGCGTTGAGCAGCAATGAACTACTCTTTTTCGGGTATTTTTTTAGTTTCGATGAGATCACCCAATTTATAAGTTTCGATGTACTGTAAGACTCCGTTTTCGTCAAAATAGAGCCACTTTCCGTCCTGAACACTGGCAACGTATTTTCCGCGCTGCCATTCCAAACCATTTGGGTGATAGTGCGTAACCTTTCCATCTAAATTACCGTCGAGATAGTGACCCTCAAATTTTGGTTTACCACCTTTGAAATAGTCTTTACAGGTTCCGTGTTTAACGCCCGCTTTAAACTCTTGTTCTCTGGCGATGCTTCCATTTTTATAGAAGGTAATAACCTTGCCATCAATTTTGTTCGCGACGAAAAATTCTTTGTGTGAGAGATCGCCTTCTTCATCGAAGTACAACCATTCTCCTACTTTTTCTTTGTCAATGTAGATTCCCTTCGCCATTACAACTTTGGTTGTGTGAAAAAAGGTAGCGTAGGCCGTGTCATTGGAAAATATAACTTCCTTGGTTTTTACTCTTTCCTCATCGTAATAAGTGAAAGTGCCTACTGGCTTATCGTCGTTGAATTGTCCCGAATATCGGAGGTTGCCGTTTTCATATCGGTCTTTCCAAGCGCCTTGCTTTAATCCCTTAGCGTCCACTTGATTACCGGGTTGAGCAAGTGAGGGGGTAGCCATGATTAAACTGAGAAGAAAGAGAAGTGCTCGCATCGTTTGGAGTAAAATACGTACAATATCCATTCCTATTTTACCCGCATGTCAATGAGTTTTTCACCATTGAGGAAGGCTTCGAGCTGATCTCCTTCAACCACACGTGAAACACCAGCTGGAGTTCCAGTGTAAATGAGATCTCCTATTTTCAGCGTCATGTACTTTGAAACATGGGCTATCAGATCGTTCACATGAAATAGCATTTCAGAAGGCTTGCCACTTTGACGTTCTTTTCCATTGACAAGCAATTTGTATTCTAAATTTTCGAATCCGCCTAAAGCCTCGAGTTTTCTCCATTCAGCGAGAGGGGCGGAGCCGTCGAATGCCTTAGCTTTTTCCCACGGAAGTCCCTTCTCTTTGCATTCTTGCTGCAAATCTCGGGCGGTAAAGTCAATTCCTAAACTCACCTCAGAATAGTAGCGTGGAGCAAATTCTGCGGGAATGTGTTTTCCCAGTCTGTTGATGCGAATCACGAGTTCCAGCTCATGATGAACATCGTTGCTGAAATCGGGAATAAAAAATGTTTTGTTCTTGAGGAGCAGAGCGCTGTCCGGTTTCAAAAAGAAAATAGGCTCCTTCGGAATTTCGTTTCCAAGCTCCTTCGCGTGCAAACTATAATTGCGACCGATGCAAATGATTTTCATCTACGACTTAAACTGTTCCCAAATTTCAGACAAGACGCGCTTTGTGCTCAAGGCGAAATCACCTTTCATCATCCAAGCGTAGTAGGAGGGGTCTTTGGCAAAAACATCCAAAACGGCTTTTCCTTTATGCTTACCAAAGTTGAAGCAAGCTTTACCATCATCGTCCTCGTATATGCGATTCATACCGTCAAGGGCATTGTTTCGCTTAGAAAAATCATGTAGAAACTGAACATCTCCCTGCAATTCCTCATATCGTGCGATTTGAGCCTCTAACACTTCATAAGTAGCCGTGATGTCAACTTCGGCGGAATGAGCTCCCTCAAGGTCTTTATCGCAGTAAAATTTATAAGCCGCGACAAGCGTTCGTTGCTCCATCTTGTGAAATATATTCTGAACATCGACGCACATGCGTTCTCTAGAATCGAAGTGAATATCCGCTCGAAGGAATTCTTCTTCCAACAAGGGGATGTCGAATCGATTGGAGTTGAAGCCACCTAAATCACAGCCGTCGATGAAAATGTAAAGTGATTTCGCGATTTGTTGAAATGTAGGTTCGTCTTTAACATCATCATCGTAAATCCCATGAATTGCTGATGTTTCTGCAGGTATTGGAATTCCTGGGTTGACGCGACGTGTTTTGACATGACGCTGACCATCTTCCATGATTTTTAAAATGGAAATTTCCACGATTCTGTCACTGCTGACATTAATGCCAGTAGTTTCTAAATCGATGAAGGCCATGGGACGTTGCAGGTTCAAATTCATCTTCGAATAAAAAGAAAAACTCTCGGATTGAGAGTTTTAGGTTTTGAATTTTGGATTATTGGCCTCCAGTGGAGGACTCGTCTTCCACAAGGATTTCAACTCGACGATTGTATTGTCGTGTTTCTTCAGTCGTGTTCGGACTAACCGGATTCTCTACACCGAAGTACTCAAATTCCTTCAGTTCCAAATACTGAAAGGCTTGGGTGTGAAGGTCCCGCTCATACTTGGATTGGTACTCCTGACTTTGCGCCGTAAAAGACACTATCAGAATGATAACACCAAGAATGGCCCGGAGGAAATAACGCAGAGACACAGGGGGCATCAACAGCTCGTTTGACAATAGTAACAATGATACAAAATAAAATACTGAATCCTCTAAAGCTTCGCGGATAAGTATTCCTATATGGATTGTTGATTATTAAAGCCTTCTAAGTAGTCTGCAACTTTTCGAACGAACATACCTCCAAGTGCTCCATCAACGACCCGGTGGTCATAGGAGTGAGAGAGGAACATTTTATGGCGAATTCCAATCAAGTCTCCGTGCTCTGTTTCAATGACAGCGGGCTTCTTGACGATCGCGCCAACAGCCATAATTGCGACTTGAGGTTGGTTGATAATCGGAGTGCCTAAAAGGTTTCCAAACGAACCAACATTTGTGATGGTGTAGGTACCTCCAGAAATTTCATCTGGCTTAAGTTGATTGTTTCGCGCTCTGAATGCTAAATCGTTTACCATTTTAGTGATGCCAACAAGATTGAGCATATCAGCATTCTTTATCACAGGAACAATGAGGTTTCCGCTTGGAAGGGCCGCGGCCATACCTATATTAATGTTCTTATGACGAATGATCTTATCCCCATCTACAGAAATGTTGATCATTGGGAAATCCTTAATGGCCTTGACAATGGCCTCAATGAAAATAGGAGTGAACGTGATTTTTTGCCCTTCGCGTTTTTGGAAATCGTCTTTAACTCGGTTTCTCCATTCAACAATATTGGTTATATCAACTTCTACAAATGAAGTGACGTGAGGCGAAGTATGTTTTGAGTTTACCATATGACCAGCGATGAGCTTTCGCATACGGTCCATTTCAATTATTTCGTCGTCTGGTCCAACCGGGAGGGAAGGAGCGCTTACTTGCTGAGCAGGAGCGTCGCTTTTCTTGGATGCTGAAGCAGTTGGAGCAGAGGTCTGCGTTGGAGAAGGTGCGCTTCCCCGTGATTCAACGTGTTCGAGGATGTCTTTTTTTGTGACCCGTCCATTTTTGCCAGAACCTGAAATCCCATCCAATTCTTTTTGAGGAATGCTCTCCTTTTGAGCGATGCTTTTCACCAGGGGTGAATAGAAGCGATCGGAAGAACTGAAAACGATAGATTTTTCATCGTCGCTTTGAGTTGTAGGCCTTGTGCTTACTTCAATTTCGACTTTGCTGGCATCAACTGCTTTAGGCTCTGCAGAGGCACTTGCCTCGGTTTCTCCATTTGTCCCGATTATGGCAATAACTTGCCCAACAGTTGCTACTTCACCTTCTTCTATTAGAAGTTCTAAAATTGTTCCTTCTGATGGGGCAGGAACTTCAGAGTCAACTTTGTCTGTTGCTATCTCAACAATTGATTCTTCAGCGTCAACTGTGTCTCCTACATTTTTCAACCAGCTCGTAATGGTTGCTTCAGCGACACTCTCGCCCATTTTAGGTAACAATACTTCTACCTTAGCCATCTCAATCTTTTTAGGGCTGCAAAACTACCAATTATCCCCAGATTTTGCAGCACCTAAAAATAGGAAACTAGCTACTATACATTGATGTCTGAGCACAAGCAACTTATAGTCTTTCTAAGAGAACCGAAAATTGGCAAGGTTAAAAGTCGCCTTGCAAAGGCCATAGGTGATAAGCGAGCACTAGAGGTATATCGAGAATTACTTGATACTACGCTAGATGTCTGCGACGATTTGGACGTCGCTAAAAATTTGAGTTTTTCTGAGCACTCCAAACTTAAACGAGCGGGGTACACGACTTCCACCCAAGTTTGTGGCAACCTTGGCGAAAGGATGCTGCATTCGTTTTTGAGTTTCGGCGAAAAAGGTAAAAGGCCTACGGTACTCATAGGTACAGATTGCCCTGGGATTAATTCAGTCTTGTTGCGAGAGGCTTTCGAAACTTTAAATGAGTGCGACTTAGTTCTTGGTCCTTGTGAAGATGGCGGATACTATCTTATAGGTATGTCAAAAGCAATTCCTGAACTGTTTCAAGAAATTCCTTGGAGTACTTCAAGGGTGCTAGAACAAACAATGAAGAAGGCCAAAACTCTTGGGCTTAGCGTTGGCCTATTAGATGAATTGTATGATGTAGATGTGGAAGAAGACTATCGCCGGTACAAATCTGGAATGAAGGCGAAAAACTGATCGGCGAGCTTTATTGCATCTCATCAGAAAATCACGAACAAGAAAGACTTCTCATACGTATAGGTTAATCATCGATTCAAGAAGTCTTTGGCCTCATTCTTGTCTTGTGCAAAGTCAAAGTATTAATTTCGCAGCCACGTATAAATATGGCCTCTACAATTTCAAAATTTTCGGTATTTTTTCTCTTGGTTTTTGCACCAATATTCGTCTTCGCTCAACCAGAAGATATTGAGGTCTATGGTACTGTTAAAGAAGGTTTAAGTAAGCTTCGCGGTGCAAGTGTCACTGTTTATAGTGGTGGTAAACAATATTTGTCGGAATCAGCTGCCAGTGGTGCATTCTCCTTTCACCTTCCATACGGACAAGATTATGTGATTCACTTTTCTAAAAGTGGTTATGTAACCAAGATGATTGAAGTAAAAGCAAAGGGTGTTGAACGAGAGCTGGTTCAGACCAAGCAGAAGTTCGATAAATGGGAGGTAAGTCTATTCAAGCGATTGGATGGAGTTGACTATTCAGATCTGGACGAACCGATAGGAAAGGTCTTTTTTGATTTCAAGAAAAGAGAATTCGCTTCAGATTCCGAATACGCCTTGGGAAAACTTAAAAAGATTGAAGAACTAGAGAAGAAGCAGGAGAAAAGGCAAAAGGAGTTAGAGAAGGAAGAAGAAAAGGTTAGAGCGGCGGCGGCAGCTTCAGCGGCAGCAGCTGCGAAAGAAGAGGCTGAGGAGAAAGCTAAAGAAGAAGCGAAAGAAAAAGCGGAGGCAGAAGCTAAAGCTAAAGAAGAGGCAGAAGAGGCGAAAAAGAAGGCAGCAGAGGAAGCAGAGAAAAAAGCAGCAGAGGAAGCCAAAGCAAAGGTCGAAGCAGAGGCGAAAGCAAAGGCAGAGGCAGAAGAGGAAAAGAAAAAGGCTGAAGAAGAAGCGAAGGAAAAAGCTGAAGAGGAGGCCAAAGCAAAGGCAGAGGCCGAAGCGAAGAAAATAGCCGAAGAGGAAGAGGCAAAGAAAAAAGCTGAAGAGGAAGCGAAAAAGAAGGTAGAGGAAGAAGCGGCAAAGAAAGAGGCAGAAGAGAAGGCAAAGAAAAAAGCTGAGGAAGAAGCTGCTGCCAAGAAAAGAGTTGAGGAAGAAGAGAAGCGAAAAGCTGAAGCAGAGGCTCGAGAGAAAGAGAAGAAGAAAGCTGAAGAAGCTGCAAAAGCTCTCGAAGAAGAGGAAAAGCAAAAAGCTCTTGCGCTAGAAAAGGCCTCTTCTGAGGCTGAAAGGGAAAAGGCCAAGGCAGAACTTGCCGCTGCCAAAGAAGCTAAAGCGAAACAAGAAGCGGAAGAGAAAAAGGCAGCTGAAGAACGCAAAGCTCAAGAAGAAGCCGCCGCTACGGAGAAAGCCGCCGCTCAAGAAGCCGAAAAGAAAGCGGACGAGGAGCGCAAAGCGCAGGAGGAAAAGGAAATCAAAGCAGCGGCAGAGATTGCAGCGAAACCAGAGCCGAAACCAAAACCTAAGCCAGAACCTAAGCCAGAGCCGAAAGCAGAACCTAAGCCAGAGCCGAAACCAGAACCTAAGCCGAAGCCAGAGCCGAAAGCAGAACCTAAGCCAGAGCCCAAGCCTGAGGTGAAAAAGGAGCCTAAGAAACCAAAATATGTGCTTGATGAATTTACTGGCTTTAAAGAGTTCGACCACGAACACGACGACTATCATCTGCACATTTCGGAAGAATTTCCAATGGGGATCACCGAGGAGATACATGATGATGGTAAGAAGATTGAAACACGCCGCATTGTAGTTCGTGAAGGTCACGGACACATCTACAAAAAACTGGAGCATCGATGGGGAGGGAAATTCTTCTTCAAGGATGAGCGCAGCATATCTGAAGTTGAGTTCCAGCGAGAATCAACCATTCGAAAAGAGCACAGACGTCACTAAGACTTTTTCGGAGGAACTGGGTCGTAGCCAGAGCCACCCCAAGGATGGCAGCTTAAAATCCTCTTTATCGACAGCCAGAGACCTTTAAGAACCCCATGCTCCCTTAAGGCTTCTACAGAATACTGGGAACAAGTTGGGTGGTACCTACAGTTCGCCCCTAGAAAAGGGCTAATTCCAAATTGATAAATGCGTACTAATGCAATAAAAGGGGCTGTAAGAACTTTCCTAAGAAGACTATTTGCCAAAATCCTTGTACATTAAACTTGCTTGAATGCCTTGGTTATCCTGATATTTACCACCAGCATATTTTTCGTAATCGCCCTCTATCGAGTGATAGAATATTTGACAGATTTCGGTTCCAGGATAAATTTTGATTGGTTGAACGCAAAACATTTCTAAGGTCCAATAGCCAGAAAAGCCTACGTCCCCAAATCCTGCGGTAACATGCACAAACAAGCCCAATCGCCCTACACTGGATCTTCCTTCCAACATAGGGACAAAAGATTCGGTTCTGGTATGCTCAATGGTACGTCCGAGGTACAACTTACCCGTTTCGAGAATCATTCCCTCCTTCGGTAAGCGAAGTGGTGAGGTTTTATTCGGCCTTTTCATATCCAAATATTCCTCTTCATATACCATAAGCTCATCGTGCAAGCGCAGATTGTAACTGTTGGGATTCAGTTGACTTGGGTTGAACGGCTCGATGAAAATTTCTTTTCCGAGATTTCTCTCAATTTCTTTACCGGATAGGATCATTTAAGTCTAATGTCAGTTGAGTTCGTATTCGGTACCATTCTTCCCATCTTTTAGCTCAACTCCAGCATCTTTCAATTGATCTCGAATTTGATCAGCTAAGGCAAAGTTCCGATCGGCGCGCGCTTGATTTCTCATTCGTAACATGAGTTCAAGAACTCCATCGAGATGATCGCTTTTAGCTTCTGAGGATAGCTTTAGTCCTAAAATGTCTTCTAGAATTTTAGGAAACTCCAGCTTCAATCGACTCAGGGTTTCTTCGGTCAATGAACTTCCAGGAATTTGCTGGTTCTTAATGGAGTTAACCGTATTAGCCAAATCGAAGAGAACGGCAATTGCTTTTGGCGTGTTGAGGTCATTGCTCAATTCGACATAAACTTGATCTAGAAGCTTTTTGGTCGCAGCATCAAGTTCCATATTAGCCTCTCCTGAAGAGCGTTCCATATTGATCAATGCCTTCCAAGCTTGTTGAAGACGCTCAAAGCCTTTCTCAGCAGCTTCAATGGCGCTTTCAGAAATGTCTACTGTTGAAGAGTAATGGGCCTGTAGTAAGAAGAATCGAATGCTCATTTCACTAAACGCACGACTGAATTTTCCGCCATTGATGAGTTCTTCGATTGAGATGGCATTTCCCAAAGACTTACTCATCTTGGTTCCATTCATCGTTAGCATATTCGCATGCATCCAATATCTTACTGGCGCCTCACCCGAACTGGCAACATTTTGTGCCACTTCACATTCGTGGTGGGGAAATTTTAAATCCATTCCCCCTCCGTGGATATCAAAGGTTTCACCCAAATATTTGGTGCTCATTACGGAGCATTCCAAGTGCCATCCGGGAAAGCCTTCTCCCCACGGACTTGGCCATCTCATAATGTGCTCAGGGCCCGCATTCTTCCATAAGGCGAAATCTAGAGGAGAGCGTTTTTCATCTTGTCCATCTAATTTTCTAGAATTGCTCTGTAGCTCGTCGATTTTTCTTCCAGAAAGTGCGCCGTAGCCATGCTTTTTATCAAAGGCTTCTACATCAAAGTACACAGATCCATTTGAGACGTATGCCATTCCTTGATCCAGAATTTTTTGAGCCATTTGAATCTGCTCAATGATGTGCGCAGTTGCCGTTGGTTCAATGCTGGGCGGAAGTAAATTGAATTGCTTGCAAACGTCGTGGAAGTAGTTGCTGTATTTCTGAACGACTTCCATTGGTTCTAACTTCTCAAGTCGGGCGCGCTTCAATACTCGATCTTCTCCGTCATCGTCAAGCATATGTCCAACGTCGGTTAGATTTCGGACGTAGCGAACTTTATAGCCCAGATGACTTAGGTAGCGAAAAAGAACATCAAATGTGATGAAGGATCGCATGTTGCCAATGTGAACCTCACTGTATACGGTGGGGCCGCAAACGTAAAGTCCAACAAAGGGTGCGTTGATGGGGGTAAATGCCTCTTTTTTACGACTTAAAGAATTGTAAATCGTAAGAGGAAATCGCTCAAAATTCTCCATTAAAAGCGGTTCTGTGGGTCACCAGCATAGGCATAGCGCAGAAATTCATCTCTTACATTTTTGTCCTTGAACTTCCCGGAATACTCAGTAGTAACTGTACTTGAAGAAGAGTCTTGAACACCTCTCATCGCAACGCACAGATGGCGAGTATCGATGAGTACGGCTACATCTTCTGAATTCAATACGCGTTTTAACTCTTCGGCAATTTGAAGGGTAAGTCTTTCCTGAACTTGCGGCCTCTTTCCGAAGTACTCCACTATGCGGTTGATTTTGGAAAGTCCGATCACCTTGCCGCTTGAGATGTACGCGACGTGGGCAATTCCGAGTATGGGAAGGAAGTGGTGCTCGCAATTCGATTGAACACGAATGTTCTTCTCTACCAACATTTGCCCGTATTGGTATTTGTTGTCGAAAACGCGTGCGTCCGGTTTGTTCTCGGGCTTTAATCCACTGAACAATTCTTTCACATACATTTTAGCAACACGCTTTGGAGTGCCACTCAAACTGTCATCGTTGAGGTCCAAGCCCAGGGTTTCCATGATTTCACGAAAGCTAGTTTCAATGCGAGCAATCTTTTCATCGTCGCTGAGGGCAAAGGCATCTTTGCGCATGGGTGTTTCGATGGACGAAAACATATGATCGTCTCCGATTTGGTCAATGTCCAATCCCGAGAGGTCTATTTTATCTAATTCTTCTTTCATTCTTGAATGCTGTAAACGGCGGCAAATTTACTCAAATTCTAGGTGGAATATGCGAGCTAGACGACACTATGAGCGTGGATGAAATTGTTCGATGGTTTGACGCAAATAGTCGCGGTCTAAATGCGTGTAAATTTCGGTGGTTGTGATGGATTCATGACCAAGCATATCTTGAACCGCGCGCAAGTCTGCTCCGCCTTCAACTAGATGCGTTGCAAAGGAATGACGGAATGTATGAGGGCTAACGACCTTCTGGATTCCTGCTTTTAGGCAGAGTTTCTTCACGATGTTAAATACACTGATGCGGCTCAACTGAGCTCCAGATAAATTGAGAAAGAGGTAATCTTCGAAGCCTGCTTTAATCTTTAGATGATTTCTTACTTCGTCGCGGTAGATGTTGATGAACTTCACCGCGGTTTTTCCAATCGGAACGAGGCGTTCTTTGTTTCCTTTTCCAGTAACACGCAAGTAACCATCGTTCAAATAGAGTTCACTCAATTTGAGGTTCGTAAGTTCACTAACCCGCAAGCCACAGCCATAAAGTGTTTCGATCAAAGCCCGATCTCGCTCACCGGAAGCTTTGGAAAGATCGATGCATGCAATTATCGCATTGATTTCTTCTATGCTCAATACGACTGGAAGTTTTCGTCCGGTTTTGGGTCCTTCAATCTGTCCACTTGGGTCGTCCTGAATTAGGTCTTCCAGAAGAAGGTATTTGTAAAAGGCTTTTAAACCTGAAATCATGCGTGCTTGTGTTCGCGGAGAAACGCCAAGGTCGAACAGCCAGCGAACATAGCTTTCTAGGTCGGCTTTTTTAATCTTTTCAGGCTTCTGTGAAAGACCTTGACTTTCAAGGTATTCTTCGAGATGAGATACATCTGAAAGGTATGCCTGAATGGAATTATCGGCAAGTGAGCGTTCGAGTTTTAGATAGGAACGGAATCCTTTCTTGTAACTCTGCCAGCTCATTCTTCATTCCAAATCTCCCAACTTTTTTCAGCTTGAAAGCCGAGCATCTTCATGCCATTTTGTGTCTTGCATTCCCGCTCCGAGCATAGGCTAAGAAATTTAGTTTCCTCAGGATTGTAAATCAAATCGATGGCAAGGTTGTTTTCGCCCAGAAGATTGTAGGGGAGAGGTGGGTAGGTAAGAATGTCTGGTGACATTCCAAGAGGTGTACAATTGATTAATACTGGGTATTTTTCTAAAAGCGCTTCGTCAATGTCGTCGTAAACGAGATCTCCACGGCCCTGTTCTCTTGAAACTGACTTATACTCCAGACCAATTTTACTCAAAGCCATTTGAACTGCTTTTGACCCTCCACCAGTTCCAATGATCAAGCAGGGGCGCTTAATCATATTTTCAAAAGCTTTTTTGAAACCGTATACATCGGTATTGAAGCCAAAAGTTTTTCCGTTTGAAACGCGGACGCAATTCACAGCCCCAATGGCTTCTGCCATTTCGCTGAGTTCGTCGACAAATGGAAGAATGGATTCTTTGTAAGGAACGGTGATGTTAAAGCCACGAATGCCTGGAGTGTCAAGAACTCGCTGCACATCTTCAATTTGCGCCAATGCGAAGTTTCTGTATTCTGCGTCTTCTATTTCCTCTTTTGTAAACTTCTCTTCGAAGTATCGTTTTGAAAAAGAGTGACCTAATGGAAATCCTATTAAACCAAAAACTCGGATGTTATCTCTCATGACTGCTTGAGTTCTTTATTGCCAAAACGTTCCAGCAATACAATGAATATTATTCCGATTGTTGCCAAGCTGCAGGCAGCAAACAAATTAGCGTTTCCTGAAAAGTTGTTTGGGAAAACACTTTCGTACAAAAGAGGGACGATATCTCCAGCGCTATTCACTCGAGTTTCAACCACTTCTTTCCAAGGCCACACTACGTTCAGTGAGCCAATCATAAAGCCAGTCAATACGGCGATGGTGATGTCGTGAAATTTCTTGAAAAGCCATCCAAGAAAGTGAGAGAAGGCGGTAAGTCCAAGGATGGCCCCAGCACCAAAGGTTAGAATGACTTTAAAATCAAGTTCGCCAATGGCTCCTGTGATGTATTCATACTTCCTAAGCAGAAGAAGAATGAAGCTTCCAGAAATGCCGGGAAGAATCATTGCGCAAATGGCGATGCTTCCGGAAAGAAAAATGAACCAGAGGTCGTTTGGAGTTTCAGCTGGCGTGCTTAGGCTAATCCAAAGGGCAATACCAGCGCCAATTATTATACTCACGATGGGGCCAGTGCTCCATAGTTTCACTTGCTTTCCAACCACAAAAGCGGATGCTAGGATGAGGCCGAAGAAAAAGGCCCAAATCAGAACCGGATAATTTTCCAGGAAGAAATGAATCAACTTCACCAATGAGAGAACACTAATCGCGATTCCCGTTAAAACACTGAGTAAAAATGAGCCATTGATTTGATTCCATGCCGCCAAGGGCCCCTTTTTAAATAGGGTTTTGACCGCATTGTGATCGATCGATTGAATGGATTCAATGAGTTCTTGATAGATCCCTGTAATGAGTGCGATGGTTCCACCAGAAACGCCCGGAACCACGTCGGCAGCGCCCATAGCCATTCCGCGTAAACCCAATCCTAAGTATCGTTTGTAGGAAGCCAAATTAGTATTTGGGAAGTGCGGGTTCTACCGAGTCTATGTATCCGAAAATACCACCAGTGAGGCGGTAAAGGTTTTCCATTCCTTGCGTACGTTCGAGAGCGTCGATGACGGCCGCGGCTCGTTTTCCCGTTCTACACAAAAAGATCACCTTACAATCTTTTCTCAATTCACTTGAGCGCTCCAATACTTGATCCATTGGGATGACTTGTCCGCCAATCTGAACACTTTCGGTCTCGTAAGCTTCTCGAATGTCAATTAGTTGGAAATCTTCATTTGTTGCTCGCATTTGCTCGAGCTCCTTTGGTGAAATCTCTTTCATGTCAAGGCTTAAACTCGTTAACAATATCTTCTGGGAGAAATTCGAAGAATGTGTCTCCTCGGAGCCCAAGGCGCAGGGTCTCTAAAGGAATTACATCATGAGGCCCGATGTTGCCCAAATTCACATTGGCTCCTAAGAGTTTGATGAACCAAACCTGTTGTGATTTGATGGGCGCTTCCCAAAGAATTCGCTCTCCTGGAACATTAGATAAAATCTTGTTGATTAAAAGAGTGTGAGCCGAGCCATTTGGTCTGTATATGCCAACGTTTCCGCTCTCTCTAGCTTCGGCGATGACCAATTCACTTCCAGCAGAAAGTTCGTTGTTCATCATGTTAATCCATGTAGCTGGGGAAATGAATATTCCTTCCTCTTTCGAGCCAACTTCCGAGAGTACAATGCGATCCTTCGCCATGTCGGCAATCATCTCGCACTTCTTGTCTTCAGGAATTTCACAAGAACCATCTGAAACTTCGACTACCGGCATGTCGAATTTGTCGAGAAGTCGTTTGTAGTCTTCGTACTGACCGCGCACGAAAAAGGCCTCGAAGAGGGTTCCGCCAAAATAAGTTCGAATGTTGTTCTCCTTGTAAAAAGCAAGCTTTTCCTCAAGGTTGATTGTGGCGTATGAAGTTCCAAATCCGAACTTCACATAATCGATTAAATGCTCCGAACGGGCCACCATATTTTCGGTCTCGGCCATGCTCAGGCCTTTGTCCATAATCATATTAATCCCCGACTTTCGAGGTTTAACTGTGCGTTCTGGAATGTGGTCTAAATCGTAATTCACTCTCTGTCCTCCGTATAGGTGTCAATAAGCTCGCGAATGTAATCGTCTGATTTCATTTCGGGCATGTATTCGAACATATCGTCAATCCCGGCAGGTGCCAAGGATAATACTGCTCTAAGAATTTGTTCAGCTTCACCGCGCCTTTTCAAGCCATAGAGATAAGCCGTCAATCGATAACTCATCTCGTATTCTTCTGGGTGATTTTTAATACCTCTTTTAATTACCTCTAAGGCTTCACTCCAAAGCTCATGCTGATAGTACATGGCGGAAAAGTCTAAATACACTTCGGTGTTAAACTCATCCAACTCAAGGACCTTCTCAAATGCATAGCGCGCTTCTTCTACGAAGCCTAATTTTCGTTCTATTTCTGCAAGAACATACCAAAAATCTGAATTTTCTGGCTCAAGGCTTAAAGCCTTTTTAATGTAATGAACGCCCTCCGTGAGGCGGTTCATATTGTCTAAAGAAATTCCAATACCCAACCAAGCATCCGCGAAATTCTTATCACTTTTCACTGCTTTGTAGTAGTAGGTATAAGCGTTCTGAAAGTTTTCAGATTGCTCGTAACACTCACCAATGTAATAGTAAGTTAGGGCAGAAGCTTCTTCAAAGTCCAAAGTGCTTTTGTACACTTCAATTGCTTCGTCGTAGCGCTCCAGTCTTGCCAAGGTATTGGCCTTATTGAAGTAGGCTGAGGAAAATTCTTCATTACAAATCAAAGCATAATCGTAGGCTTCAATTGCTTTTTCAAATTCGTTTCTGCTGCTCTGAAGATTGCCCAAATTGTACCAAGCCATGCTGGAGTATGGATCCTCATCAATGTAGTTCTGGAGGAATTCTACGCCTTCATTTTTAAGCTCGTTGAACTCAAAAAAATTCGTCACTTCAAAGAGTGCATCTTCATGGTATTCAGCAGTTTGGACAAACTTTTTAAGGGTTTGCTTTACTTTTTTAACCTCCTTGGTCTTGCAGTACTGATAAGCCAGTTGAATGAGAATGTCGCCATTGTCATTGCCAGCAAGTTCTAAGGCTTTCTTGAGGTAATAGATCGATTTGTGGTGGAGCTTTTGACGATTTAAGATTTGTGCTTTCGTGACAAAATACTCAGGTAATCCAGAAGCCTCACCTTCAATTCGTCCGAGAAGGGTATTTGCCTTTTTAAAATCGTTTTGGGCCATGTACAACTCAGCTTCACGAATTTTTAAGGCCGTGGAATAGGGGTGTTGACTTTTGGCTGTGTCGATGACTTTGTGGGCTCGTTCGTGCTTTCGAAGAATCAGGTAATATTCAAAAATATCCTCAAACTCGTCTGCATCAAAGTAGCGGCTGTCACCGGAACGCAGCATTTCTTCAAAACGCTCTACAAGCTTGTTGTGAAAAAAGTCTTCGGGAAACAGATCTGAATTCGAATCCATTGGCTGGCTACTATCACAAATGTAGGAAAATAGCGAGGCCACTTTTCAGGCTAAATCCGAATAATTATCAGTTGTGAATTGTGAATTTTTTATCGATTCGTCGCTCATTTAGGGCTTTACAATTCTCGCGCATCGACATATCTTTGCAGCCGTTTCGTACAAGCTTATATTCCCCTTAATCCTATGACACTAATCAAATCGATCTCCGGAATCCGCGGTACCATTGGCGGGAAGGCAGGAGAAAATCTGAGTCCCATCGACGTCGTGAAATTCGCCTCTGCTTACGGGCAAATGCTGAAATTGGGACACAAGTCTTCTGTTACAGTTGTGATTGGAAGAGATGCACGGCCTTCAGGTGATATGATTAGCTCGCTTGTAAAGCAAAGTCTCATTGGACTGGGAATCCATGTGATGGACCTTGGTTTGGCGACCACACCAGCAGTTGAAATGGTGGTTCCAAAAGTAAAAGCACAAGGAGGAATTATTCTTACGGCAAGTCATAACCCAGTGAATTGGAACGCCCTTAAGCTGCTTGATGAGAGCGGCGAGTTCATTTCCGCGGATCGAGGAAAACAACTCTTGGAATTGGTAGAGTCTTTGGATTTTGATTTTGCTCAAGTTGAGGATCTTGGGAAAGAACTGGAGCCCATTGATTCGCTGGCCTTTCACATTGAAGAAATTTTGAAGCTTCCATTGGTGAATGTGGAGGCGATTAAGAAGCGTGGATTTAAGGTGGCGGTTGATGGTGTAAACTCAGTTGGTGGCATCGCGATTCCAGCCATGTTAAAAGCATTGGGTGTTGAAGAGGTTCGCGAGCTTTATTGCGAGCCGAGCGGGCAGTTTCCACACAACCCAGAACCACTTGCAGAAAACCTTAAAGACATCATGAAAGTGATGCGCGAAGAACAGTACGACTTGGCAGTGGTGGTAGATCCTGATGTGGACCGATTGGCATTCATTACCAATGAAGGCGAGATGTTTGGCGAAGAATATACGCTCGTAGCGGTGGCTGACTATGTACTCCGAAACAACCCAAGCGCAGTGGTGTCGAACCTTTCTTCAACAAGAGCGCTTGCCGATGTGGCTAAACAATTCGATCAGGATTATCAGGCATCCGCAGTTGGTGAAGTGAATGTAGTTGCCAAAATGAAAGAGATTGGAGCGAACATCGGTGGCGAAGGAAATGGAGGCGTTATTTATCCAGCCTTGCACTACGGACGTGATGCGCTCGTTGGGGTGGCCCTCTTTTTAAGTCATCTGGCCATCGAAGGAAAAAGCTGTTCAGAATTGCGTGCGAGTTATCCAAATTATTTCATGGCAAAAAACAAGGTGAGTTTGAGTCCTGGAATGGATGTTGACGGCATCCTAAAAAAGGTAAAAGAACGATACTCTGCTGAGAAGCTTAATGAGATTGATGGACTGAAAATTCACTTTGAAAGGGAATGGGTACATTTGAGAAAATCCAACACTGAACCCATCGTTCGGGTATACACAGAAAGCGATTCAGAAGAAAACGCTCAAGCTTTAGCCGAGCGATTTGTGAACGAAATTCAAGAGCTAGCATCATGAAAGTTTATTTCGACAATGCCGCAACGACCCCTCTTTCGGATGAGGTTCTTCAAGAGATGATCCCAATTTTAAAGGATCAATTTGGGAACCCTTCATCTACGCATTCATTTGGTCGCCAAGTCAGATCAAAAATTGAAATTGCTCGAAGAAAAGTAGCTTCCCTCATTCACAGCGAGCCAAGCGAAATTTGTTTCACTTCTGGAGGGACGGAAGCCGACAATATGGCCATTCGATGCAGTGTTCAAGACCTCGGCGTTACTCACATCATCACCTCCAAAATCGAACATCACGCGGTTCTTCACACGGCAGAAGAAATGGCGAAGAAGGGGATTCACGTAAGTTTCGTGCAACTCGACTCGCTGGGTGGTGTTGATATGAATCACCTAGAAGAACTTCTCCAAGGTAATGAGAAGACTTTGGTCTCGCTCATGCACGCGAACAATGAGGTTGGAACGCTCATTTCATTGAAAGAAGTCAGCGCTTTGTGCAGAAAGTACGATGCGCTTTTCCATTCGGATACTGTTCAAACCATGGGACATTATGATTTCAATTTGAAGGAATTGGACCTCGACTTTTTGACCTGTTCAGCTCACAAATTGCACGGCCCAAAAGGAGTTGGTTTTCTATACATCAACCAGAAGCTCTCCCTCAACCCGATGATTTTCGGAGGTTCTCAAGAACGCAATCGCAGAGGAGGAACAGAGAACGTTTACGGAATTGTAGGACTTGCAAAGGCGCTGGAAGAAGCTCTAACAGAAGTTGACAGTCATCATGACCACATTCAAGGCTTGAAGACCTACATGATTGAGCAACTCGAAGCGAACATCCCTGGAGTTGATTTTAACGGAGATGCCAAAGGTGAATCCCTTTATACGGTGCTCAATGTTTCTCTCCCGCCTAGTGAAAAGTCTGAGATACTTCTCTTCAGTCTCGATCTAATGGGCATTGCCTGTTCCGGTGGAAGTGCGTGCAGCTCGGGGAGCGATAAGGGCTCTCATGTGCTGAATGGTATTGGTTCCAATCCAAATCGCCCGGCAATTCGTTTTTCGTTTTCTAAGTACAACACTAAGGAGGAAGTCGATTACGCGGTTTCCAAACTCAAGGAAATTTATTTCAACTAGTGCGGGTCGAGTTCCTCGGTACGGGCACCTCCCAGGGAGTGCCAGTAATTGGTAGCGATCATCCGGTCTGTTTGAGCGATGACCCCAAAGACAAGCGCTTGCGCTCATCGGTTCTGATCGAGGATGGAACTAAGACTTTTGTCATAGATACTGGACCCGATTTTCGGCAGCAAATGCTGCGTTCCAAAACCACAAAGCTCGATGGGATTCTGTTTACGCACGAGCACAAAGATCACATTGCTGGATTCGACGACATACGTCCGTTTTACTTCAATCAAGGTGCTTTGGATGTTTACTGCGATGAGCGTGTGAAGGCCTCAATTCGAAAGAGTTTCGACTATATGTTTCAGGATTTCCGTTATCCTGGAGTGCCCGAGGTGAACATGCACAACATTGAAAAGGATTCATTTGAAGCCGCGGGAGTGAGATTCACCCCTTTGCCGGTATTGCACTACAAGCTGCCGGTTCTAGGTTTCAGAACAGGTGGATTCAGTTACATCACAGATGCCAATCACATTCCCGACGAGACACTGGAACTTTTGAATGGGACAGAGGTACTTGTGTTAAACGCCCTGAGAAAGGAAGATCACATTTCGCATTTTAACTTGCAACAGGCCATTGAGATGGCACAGAAGATTGGAGCGAAAAGAACTTACTTCACGCACATATCACACCTCTTAGGCTTTCATCAAGAAGTGGAGGTAGAGCTACCGGAAGGTGTTTACCTCGCTTACGACGGCCTCTCCATCAATTTATAGGCATAAAAAAACCCCCTCAACAAAGTCGAGGAGGTTTTGATGAATTATCATCGTGATTATCTCACCATGAGTTTTCGGGTAGTTCTTTCACCGTCGATGATGACTTCAACCAAGTAACTTCCTTGGTCTAGGTTGTCGAGGCGATAAGGAAGGTTGTAACCTTCAGCTTCTTGCTCGCCGTTGAAAACAACATCAACTCTTTTACCGCTGATGTCCAAAACATTGATTTCTACAGTTGAGGGTTTGGTCAAGTTGTAGGCAATATGTGTTTGGTTGTGGCTTGGGTTCGGGAAGAGTTTTACACTTTCCAAGTTCGCAAAGATTGTGTTGCTTCCTAGACTTCCGCTTGAAGCGTCCATGAAGTAAAACTTGTTGCGATCTCCGTTGGTAGTATGAAAAGCTCCACCTGTCCAGTACTCATGACGAATGAGCGGAGACTTATTGTCTTTCACACGATACTCATAAGTAAGGTGATCAACATCGTCGAGTTTGGTACCCATTCCGCCAAAGTTGCTCATCTCGTCCCAGTTTTCTTTGATTTCAATGCGCATAACATCCTCTAAAACGAGTCCACCAGGCATAGTCAAAGTTCCGTGAGCGTCGATTTCAACATCCACATCTCCATCATAGTAAAACACAGCTCCGGTCTGATCCGACCATGTGTATCTGAGTGAAGAAGATACTTTATCTCCGAAAGTTGCTGGATAGTCGAACATTTCAACTTCACAACCTATGCAGTCAGCATTGTCGTATTGATGCGATGCAACAATTGCCCAAGGACCTAGAGATCCACCAACATCGTTGTAACGTCCAACATAGATTAAACCGTTCGAGCTGTTTCTGTAACAGTGCGCAAAATCTTCCCACATGATCCAACGATCGATGTCTCTCAAAGCTACGTCTTCTGCGAAGGGGACACCTCGAGCATTTTCCGGCGTGCCTGCAGAGTCAACAGCTTCAACTGTGATGGTTCCAGTGCTAACAAGAGAGCTGAAGTCCCACGTTCTGTCGACTCCCGAACTTCCCTTCAATGAAGCGAAAGTGGCCGGGTCGGCCGTGTTGTAGATGATGCTTTCACCAAGATCAAGAACGCCATTGTTCTGGTCGATGGTGTGCTGCGCACTACTGGCAGCAGCGATGAGTAGCAGTGATGCAAGAGTAAGAGTGTTTTTCATAGTTTAAATTAAGAATGAACAATTACATGGTTCGTGGTTCCGAAAGTAAATAAATTTCAGGTCGATTGAATCTTGAAATATGAACGGTAGTCAGCAGACCTAATTTTTTAGCAAGGGCGAACAAAAAGCTGTGCAGCCTCATATTTTTCAACGATTACGGGTGTATCTTTTTCGATGAAACCTACTGCTGAAGTGGCATCATAGTTTTCGTTGTCAATCGTAACTTTTCCTGAAGGACGAAGGACTGTTAGCGCAGTTCCCGTTTTTCCGATCAACTTCTGCTCAAGTTGGGAAGTCCCGACAAAACCCTCCGATTTTTTCTGTACTGCGTTCAGTGCAATCCTGCTGAACATGTTGGTCTTTAGAAGGCGCATGGCGAGCGCGATGGATCCTCCAATTCCAAATACAGCCGACACCAATACAACCAAGATGGAGGTAGAGAGGGCTTCGGTATTGATGGGCTCAAAATTGAAACCTATGTTGTTGACCATGCTTAGAATTAGCCCACCAAAGAGTAGAATTATACCTGTGATCCCAGCAATGCCAAAGCCTGGAATCACAAATATCTCCAAGGCAATCAACAACACACCAAAAACGAAAACGAGAATCTCCCAGTTCTCGGCAAGGCCTTCCAGATAGAGAGGAGCGAAGTAAAGACTAGCGGCAATAATGGCGGCGAGAATCGGAAATCCGATGCCCGGACTTTGGAGCTCGAAGTAGATTCCGCCGAAGATTAGAATGATGAGAATTCCACTAACTGCTGGGTTGATCAGAAAGCCAATTACCTTATCGAGGGTCGAGATGCGTTGTTTGGTGATGTTGAATAGGCTCAAGCCAGAATACTCGAGTGCTTCACTTAAGCTCTCCACTTGTTTGTCGCAAATTCCAACCTTCACTGCTTCAAGAGATGTTAGGGTAAGTACTTTTCCTTCCGGACTGATGCCTTCTACCACTTTGTCGGGGTCTACCATGGCTTCCGCGATGTCGGGGTTGCGGCCGTTTTGCTCTGCAGTGGCGCGCATTTTTTTCCGCATATACGATTGGTATTTGTCGGGAACTGCCTGTCCTTCTTGATTCACTACAGTTGCTGCTCCTATGGTCGAACCGGGCAACATGAATATGCTGTCGCAGGCCAGCGAAATGAGTGCTCCCGCCGAAGCAGCGTTGTTTTCAATAACAACGAATACGGGAATCGGACTGTTTAGAATTTTGCTTCGAATGGAGTCCGCAGCATCCACCAATCCACCGTATGTATTGAGACGCAGAACGATGAGATCGGCATTGCGGGCAATGGCTTCGTCGATGGCCATCTGGGTTTTGCGCCAGGATGGCGGCCCGATTTCATCTCGAATTTCGAAGTAATAGATTTCGTACTTCGTCTTGGGGTCGAAACTTTTTACACTGTCTTGCGCCGCAATCGAAATCAGCGAAAACAGAAAAAGGAGTAAAAGTCTATTTGGTCTCGAAAGCTTCATGTAAGCCCATCAATAGGTCCTTGTAAAGATATGGATTGGACGCCAGTATTTGAGATCCATCCGACCATTCCTCGGATCCATGAAAATCGCTTACAATTCCACCTGCACAGCGAACGATGTGCAAGCCCGCGGCAACATCCCATGGATTCAGGTTGTATTCGAAATAGGCGTCAAAACGTCCGCAAGCTACGTAGGCGAGGTCAACGGCAGCACTTCCCATTCTTCTCAAGCCAGAAGTTTTCTGCATGAGCTGTTTGAGCACCTGAACATAAGGATCCAGCATATCAAATTCCCGAAATGGAAAACCAGTGGCCAAAAGGGCGGGGTCGAAGGTTCTTACCGAACTCACACGGATTTTCTCCCCGTTCAACATTGCCACTCCCTTATATGCTGTGAACATCTCTTTCGAGTGACATTCAAAAACAAAAGACATCACGTAGTCTTCGTTGTAACAAAGCGCCACAGAGACAGCATAAACGGGAAGTCGGTGAATGAAGTTGGTCGTTCCGTCGAGTGGGTCAATCACCCAATAAAAACCTTTTCTTGAATGTTTCGTCGCACTCTCTTCGGCAAGAAAACCACTTTCGGGTAGAAGTAAGCCGAGTTCACGAATGAGTTCTTGTTCCGATTGACGATCTACCTCCGTCACATAATCGTGAAATTGTTTTTGGTCAATTTTTATTGATTCCGAGCTCTTATGGATTTTACGAATTTTCTTCCCAACCCTCCGAACGATTTTTTCTGCCTTAGGAAAGAGTTCGTCTAAATCAATGGATGCTTTCAAAGCTTGGGGAATAAAGTGATGAGTAGACGAGATCGGAATTGAGTTCGGCAAGTTTGAGCTTAATGCTTTGATTGGCAAGCTTAGCGTCGAAGGGAAGTTCTACCCTCAAGTAGTTTTCAGAATAACCTTGAATCATTCCTTCGTTTTCTGAGTCTTCAAATAGAACTTCTACTTCTTGGCCCTCAAATTGGCGGTAGAAGTGTTCTTTTTTCTTGCGAGATAAGATTCGAAGTCTTTTGCTGCGTTCTGAACGTTTTTCCATGGGCACAACTCCTTCGAGCTGCAGGGCGGCTGTGTTGGGGCGTTCAGAGTAGGTGAATACATGTAGGTAGCTTACGTCCAGCTCCTTGAGATACTCAAAAGTCTCTTCAAATTTTTCATTGTTCTCACCAGGAAAGCCAACAATCACATCAACTCCGATGCAAGCATTGGGCATGCTAGATTTAATCTTTTTCACCCTTGAGGTATACAGGGCTTGATCGTATTTGCGCTTCATGGAATGGAGAAGCTCATCGGAGCCCGACTGGAGTGGAATATGAAAGTGAGGCATGAAACGCTTGCTCTTACTCACGAATTCAATGATGTCGTCTGAAAGCAAATTCGGCTCAATCGAGGAAATTCGAATGCGCTCAATGCCTTCGATTTCATCCAAAGCTTTTACCAAATCAAAAAAACTCCCCCCTTTTCCTTGTCCGAAGTCTCCGATGTTCACCCCTGTAAGCACAATCTCTTTCGCTCCTTGAGCCACAACTTCGCGTGCTTTTTCCAGTGTTTCAGAAACAGTTGCATTCCGACTTTTACCTCTCGCGAGAGGAATGGTACAGAACGCACAGAAATAGTCGCAGCCATCTTGAATTTTCAGGAAACTGCGAGTACGATCTCCCATGGAATAGGAGGGGAAGAAATCTTTTGCTTTTGAAATTCGCTCAACCATTGCGGTCGCCGAGCCATTCTTCTCAATATTTTCTAGGTGTTCGGCGAGTTTGAATTTTTCGCTGGCACCAAGAACCAGATCAACTCCTGGAATCTTGGTAATCTCATCAGGTTTCAGCTGAGCATAACAACCTACGACCACCACCTTTGCTTCCGGGTTTCTCCGTAAAGCGCGTCCAACAGCATTCCTACATTTTCTGTTTGCTTGCTCAGTGACGGAACATGTATTGATGACATAGACATCTGCACGCTCGTCGAAGCCGACTCTTGCGTAACCAGACTCTTCCAAATCCCGAGCAAGGGTAGAGGTCTCAGCAAAGTTTAGTTTGCATCCCAGGGTGTGGTAAGCTGCTCGTTTGTTCGGAATCACGGCGGCAAATTTAATGATTTGAAGGCCCTAGAACACACTTCCAGCAAAAGGGAAATTAGTCCCGATCGCTTATGTGGAAAAGGAAATCCTTTTCTTCTGCGGTGAGGCTGTCGTAGCCTGATTTTGAAATCTTATCGAGAATGAGATCTGTTTTTCGCTGTTTCTCTTCAGAACTAATTGCTGACTTCTTAGAGCTGCTGGGTACAGATCTTTTTTTAGGTTCATCGCGTACTACCCGCATATTGGGTTTCTTCTTGAAAGGACTTTTCAGTAAGTCGATGAATTTGAAGAAGTTGATGGACATGTCGGTTCCACTTCTGAGCTGACGGATGTACATAAAACCGAACAATGCACCTCCGGCATGAGCAAGTTTCCCTCCTGTGTTTACAGAAAAATCAAGAAGTGTTGTCAGGACGAAGGACGCAAGTGCGATGTACTTTAGTTTTACATTGCCGAAAAGAAAGAGGCGGATTTCGTAGTCGGGAAGCAAAACTCCAGCAGCCACCACCACCGACATCACTCCAGCGGATGCGCCAATCAATCGACCGCCCATTGGAATGCCCATAAATTCAAAAATGTTGAAGGCTAGAACGTAAGCGAGTCCCCCAAGCATTCCACCCATGAAATAGATGGTGGCGAACTTTCGAATGCCTAGATATTCAACGATGAGTTTTCCAATCCAATAGAGCCAGAGCATATTGAATAGGATGTGAAAGAAGCTCGCATGCAAGAACATATAGCTCACGAAAGACCAAGGGAAAATAAGTGCTTCCAGAAAAGAGCCATGAAGAGCAAACCAAGGTTCTAGTCTGAAACCAACTAGGTTTAAAAAGATGTTGTTGATGACAAACACGCCGGCCGTAATCACAACAATCTGTTCCAACAGCTTGGATGAATCTCGAAATGTTCCTTTTAGGTCTTCTAGTATTGATGCCATTAGAATACTTTTTTACTCTTCCAAAGTCGAATGAGTAAATAACCGAATAACATGCCTCCTAAGTGTGCAAAGTGGGCGACATTATCGCCTTGACTGTTCTGTATTCCTGAAAAGAGTTCTATTAAGCCATAGCCCAACACGAAGTACTTTGCTTTGATGGGAAAGGGAAAGAAGAGTAAGAAGATGTGTTGGTTTGGAAACATCATTCCGAAGGCCAACAGCAAGCCAAAGAGGGAGCCTGAAGCGCCTACTACATTGGGAGCGCTTTTATATGCTTCTAGGTAGCTGGCCATAAAGTTGGAAGCCACGTTTGCGCTTTTGGAATCGGCGGTAGCATTTTGCATGCTGTTCACCGCTTCAACGAAATTGGCATAACCGCTTTCCAAGCCGTAATTCTGTAAAATTCCGCTACTGAATCGGAACTCATTGAACATGGCCTCGGCGTATTCAACACTTGGGTTGGCAATGAAACCTTCCATCCATGCAATGTCGGGAGCCATATTGTACCAAACGATGAGATAGTGAAGAATGGCCGCGCCAATTCCAGTGAGAATGTAATAAAGGAGGAATCGTTTGGGGCCCCAAAGATTTTCAATGGCAGAGCCAAACATCCACACGGCGAACATATTGAAGAAGAGGTGCCCAAAGCTTCCATGCATGAACATGTACGTGATGATCTGATGAGGTCTGAAGGCCTCTGAGCCGAAATAGTGCAGGCCTAAGAGGTCGGTGAGGTCGATGCCTGTGCGCTGCAATGCGATGGTTGACAAAAACATCAAGGCATTGATGATGATGAGGTTTTTCACCACCGGAGGCAATACCGAAAATCCGCCAGCTCTTATTTGCATGCTCTAAAAACGCTGATCCAATTCATCCAAGTTCATTATGCTCATAATCGTCTTCCCAGTCGGAGTGTAGTTTGGCTGCTCGCAGGCAAACAATCGATCGATGAGGTCCTCCATTTCTTCATGTTTCAATTCCCTTCGGAATCCGCTTGCTTCCGCACGCGCAACACTTTTAGCCAAGCGATCCAATTTCCCCAATTGTTCCTTTTGTTCCGTTTCTCTAAATTCAGAAAGCAAATTGTGGAACAATTGCGTCGCTTCAGATTGCTCTGCTAATGTCGGAATACCATTGATGGATATTGTGTGACTTCCCATGCTTTCGTAATCGAAGCCAAGCAGCGAAAGTTGATCTTTCATTTCAATGGCTTGTTCGTATTCGACTGCATTCAATTCAACCAGTTCGGGGAACATTTGTTTTTGGGAAAGATTCTTTTCGTTCGCCAAAGCGTGCACATTTTGCTCGTACAAAATGCGCTCAAAGGCTCTGTAGATGTTGACGAGCATTAAGCCCGACTTTACTTTAGAAACAAGGTATTTGTATCCAATTTGGAAAAATTTCGACCCACCAAAAGCTTCGATTGCTATTTCAGTTTGTTTGCTATCTGGGACTTCCATAGGCACTTGTTGGAGCATAGGCGGAAGCTCAAAGTCTAAGCTGTTTTGCCTTTTCGGAGTTTCCCTAGGAGAAGAAAAAGGGTCGTAACTCTTATTTACCTCAATTTCCGGTGCGGCTTGTGGAGGGGTCCGGTTCATAGGAATGTCCAAAGAAGGAATCCGGTCAAAATCTAAGCTTGGACTGATGTTGTTTGCTCCCAAAGACCTTCGCGCTACCGACTTTAGTATGGCATAGATGGCGTGTTCGTCAGCAAACTTGATTTCAGTTTTTGTCGGATGAATGTTGATGTCGATGCTGTCGGGTTCTACCTCGAAGAAAATGAAGTAGGACGGATTGGTGCCTTGCGGTATGAGATCTTGATAGGCTCCCACGATGGCGTGATGCAAATACGGACTTTTGATGAAGCGATCGTTGACAAAGAGGTACTGTTCGCCGCGACCTTTTTTCGCAATTTCAGGTTTGCCTAGAAATCCGTGAATGTTGGCAATTTCAGTTTCTTCCTTGAGGTTTACGAGGGCTTCATTGAAGCGCTTGCCCATGATTCCGATGATGCGTTGCTTTCGATTGCTCGCTGGTAATTGTAAATATGTTTTTCCGTCCTGTATCAATTCAAAGTGAATTTCAGGAAAGGCCATTGCAGAGCGCTGAAACTGCTCTAGAATGTGCTTGAATTCCACTTGATTCGACTTCAGAAATTTGCGTCTAGCGGGTATGTTGTAGAAGAGATTTTTAACTCGAATGCTTGTGCCGTCTTTGCATACAACAGCCTCTTGTTTACTTACAACACTGCCCTCTACAGAGAGCAATACACCTGTTTCTTGTTGTGCAGTCTTAGATTTAATTTCCGTCTGACTTACAGATACGATGGAGGGAAGTGCCTCACCCCGAAAGCCCATGCTACGGATTTCAAAGAGATCTTCGGCTTTGCGAATTTTGCTGGTTGCATGACGTTCGATGGCTAAGCGAAGATCAATTTCCGACATTCCCGAGCCATTGTCTATGACCTGGATGAGGTTTTTCCCGGCTTCTTTGATGTGAATTTCAATGCGACTTGCCCCACTGTCGATGGAGTTCTCCATCAATTCCTTCAAAACTGAGGCAGGACGCTGTATGACTTCACCAGCGGCAATCTGGTTGGCAACAGAATCGGGTAAAACTTGAATAATTTCAGCCAAGTGCTTTGAATCTCAAATGTTGATTCAAAGAAAGCGATAGATGGAATACGCCAAGGCAAAGAGTACACCTGCAATCATAATAATTCGCTTATTCGATCCTTGATTGGCTCTTTGTCGACCTCTTTTCTCCCAATGCTTTCTAAAATGAACCGCAGGATGTTCCGGATTGTCAGCTTCCCACTTCGACATTTCAACACGTTTTTGAAAGGCTTCTTTATCGGCATCGTAGTACCGAGTCTGCATTTCGAAGCGCTTTGGTTTTCGAGTTTGAAAAAAGTTGGAAATCATGCCCAAATGTAATTCTTCAAGAGAAGAATGCGAAAGAAATTAACATCAGTGAACTGAAGTGTAGGTGTACATCACCGACATGGCCGAAAGGGTGTCGGAACTTCTGTTGTTGTAGTAACTCTCAAATGAATAGAGGTGTCCTTCTTTCAGCTCAAGGCCTTCTCTGCTGGAGTAGAATGGAACCTGAATCAAGCCAATTCCCTCTGCGTAAGACTGAATGTTGGAACGATACAATTCACGACCTTCCGTTTCATCGCGCAGAATCAATTCCTCACAGAAGGGATGAACATGACACAAAATGAAATGAATGAAGACCTCGTCTTTGGGTTTCAGCAATTGGGTGATGTCCATTTTAATGCGCTCTTCTCCAGGAAACACTTTCCAATGTCCCGTAAATCGTCTCCCTTGCGGATCGTGGAACTGATTGAAGGGCGCGCTGCTGTCGGCTATAATGACTTCCTCGAATCCGCAGGAAGGTTGCCGCAATCGATCTACTTTGTTCGCCTCTTGTCCGAAAAGCCCTTGAGGTCCTTCGTATTGTTTGAAAATGAAAATCGCTTGTTGGTCAAGAGGTCGCAGTGCACATTCCAAATCAGATTCATTGTAGTAGTGCAATTTGATTCGATGCTGAACTTGGGCATTTACGGGGCGGATGTTGTCGTTTAAAACCTGCGAGACGAGTTCGAACACTTGTGTGCCTGGAAGTGGAATGCCAAAACCTATTGGGAAGCGCACTGAGTCAATTCCTTGAGAAAGCGTGAAAACGCGTGAGTTGTAGCTCTCAAAGTTGCTGCTCCAAGGTAGCTTCTTGGCTTCCTGTAAATTCAAGTTCGAATGACAAAGAAACTGTGCTGAAGCCGAATCCGAGCCAAGCACCTCCACCTCGTAACCTACAATCCAAATCAAAGAATCAGAAGATTCAATTTCAAAATTCTTGCGTTCGTAGGGCCCCATCATTGAGCGGTAAATGCTGTCCACAAGAAGGCTGTCTGAAAAGGTGGTGAATGTCCGTGCTTCTGGAAGAGATTCCAAGCAAGCGCTCTTTTCATAACGGGCTTCATACCAGCTAGAAAAGCTCCGATCTTCTCCTTTGTTGCAGGCGGAGGTTAAGATGGAGAAGAGGCATAAAACAAGCTGTGTTCGTCTCATGGAAAGGGGAGTACTGTATTTTCTGAGGAGATGTTGAAGCCAACATCGAGCACTGCTTGTCGTTCTGGAGAATTTCTAAGAATCGGATTGGTATGATTCATATGAATGAAGTGAACAATGCCTTTTTCTTTTTTGCTTAATCCATGAAGGCGATCCATACTTTGTGTGACTCTTGGATGAGGAATTTCAGCCATTGGTCTCCCAGAAAGTTCATTGTCGCTGAAGAAAGTGGCGTCGAGGAAGGCATACTTAAAAAGAGTAAGAATGTCTTCAATTTTTAAATCCCACTTGTCCCAAGAATCAATATCGGGAACAAAGAGCATGCGACTTTTCTTAGAACTGATGTCAAAGGCTGCGGTTTCAGAGTATTCATCTCTGTGTGGAACCTTTACAGGGCGAAGCTTTAAGTCTTTCGAGAGCTGAGTCTCATTACCGAATTCAAGTGGTCTCAATTCGATGTTTCCCAAGCTGTCGAGCAGTTGCCATGGTCCGTTGGTTTCAAGAAATTTTTTCATTCTTGGAAGGACATAAACAGGCACCGATTTAGCACCCATCACTTCTCGTCCCAATTGAGCTAAGCCTAAGTAATGACCTATGTGGGCGTGGGTAATGAGGATGCCAGCCAAGCTGCATTTTGGAAATTTCTCCTGCACCATTCTGAGCTGATCGCGAATTTCAGGGCTTGCTTCCAGCAACCAAAAGCGCGACGAATCCTTGTCTATAATAGCAATAGAAGTAGGGGATGCTCCTTTTTGAGTTCCTGAATGAACGGCCTCGCAACATTCCTTTCTGCAGTCGGCTTGCGGATAGCCAGCATCTTGGGCTATTCCTAAAATGTGAATGTGAAATCCAGTGCTTTGAGCGGAGAGAGCAAGGCAGAAAAATAGGCTACCAATCGAGCTGATGATACTCTTTCTTGCCTTGAACAAAGAACTTCCAAACCATACTTTTTGGATAGATTCCACTAAGGTTGGGATTGTGCTTAAGAGATTGAACATCTTTCCGAGATTTCCACCATCTTCGAAAGTAAAGCAAGAAATGGTAGTGTGCGCGATTAATCCCTGTGCTTGCCTTGAATTCACCATCTGCGTACATCTTTAAGAGAGTCAAAACGTCGAGACACATCCGCAAAGGAATCACCCAAAGTAGCTTCCGGAAGGGGAGGTTTTTGAGCAGCATGACCAGGTTGTTTCGATGGTTTTGGTAAACCTTAGCCGAGCTCCCATATTTGATGATGTAGCCACCCATGTGATATACCTTGCTCTTCGGATAGCAGTGAACTTCATGTCCTACGAGTTTCAACCTCCAGCTGAGGTCAATCTCTTCCATATGAGCGTAGAAGTTATTGTCTAAACCGCCTACGGCATGGTAATCTTTTGCCCGAAGAAACATGCAGGCTCCCGAAACCCAGAAGACCTCCATTTCGTCGTCGTACTGACCTCGATCGATTTCAGCGACGTTCACCATTCGGCCTCGGCAAAAGGGATAACCCATATGGTCGATGAAGCCTCCGGCTGCCCCAGCATATTCAAATTCGGTTCGACGATCGTAGGACATGATTTTCGGCCCAGAGGCAGCAACATTTGGATGAGCATCCATGTAGTTGATGATGGGCTCGCACCAATTTTCGGTCACTTCAATGTCGGAGCTGATGAGAACGTAATACTCTGCTTGTATTTGCGCTAAAGATTCAACGTATCCGTTGGTGAATCCACGGTTAATCTCTATTCGTATGCGCTCAACCCTTTCCTGATTCTCTAAGTAATCCCAAGTACCATCGGTAGAGGCGTTGTCTATGACGTAAATCTGGTAGTCGGCTGAGCTTGGTGTGAATGCCTGAATTTCAGGAAGAAATTTCTTCAATAGATCCAAGCTGTTGTAGCTCAATAAAACGATGGCGACTTTTGGAATGCTCACGGGACGGCCTTAGGTAGTGCAAGTTTAATCGAAATCCCGATTAGCGTGGATTGTCAAATAAATCGCGCGACCATTTACCGTGGTAATTGTCGAATTCTTCTTGGTCAAGGTTCTCCCCTTGATTGCTTCGTCGATTCAATTTCATTTCCCAACGATAGTCGTTGATTTCGCCGAAAACATTTGAGTGAAGCAGCACATATTCATTGGTAATCAAATCGGTGTTGTAGAACACAAAGCGGGCATTGCTTCGCACTGGAAGAACGTAATATTGCCAGATCTCATATGGATAGGCATCTGGGTCCCGTTCTCGTTTTACGATGCTGTTTGGTTCCCCATATTTTAGGTAGATCCTTCCTCGATCCGATTCAAAGCCTTTTCTTACATGAGTTGAGTATTTGGCTTCAACGTAAGCCACTTTAGCTTTATGCTCATTCCATAAACGCTCGGCGTCCAATAAGTCTCTTTTCGTCCAAAAGCTGTAAAGAAATTTGCGCTTTATTTCGGGATCTTCAATGTCTGACAATTCACCAAAAATGAATCGTTCCTCAACCTTGTCGGAAACGGGAACCATACTCTTAATGTAATAGTTCAGACTGTCCCAAGGAATTTTTTCGGCAAAGGTGTTGATGATTTCCAATTGGTCAATTTCACTGCTGTTCATTTGTATGTCTGGATTGCTTCTTTGAAAGAAGAGCTTCTTGTGCTTGACCAGTTCATTTTTCTTATTTCGAGCTTCAACTACTAGTTCGTAGTTGCCTGAAGGCAAGTCAAGAATGTTGAACTCCTTCATCAAGACTGAAACCTCTCGAGTATTTTGCTTGGAAAAACCAATACAATGATTCAGTGGCTTTTGGTTTTCGTATTTCTGGATGTAGTACTTCAGAAGGTATTGCTCGTCGGGACCAAAGGTTTTGTTGCTGTTGTAGAGTTCTACGTAAAATTTGAGTTCGTTCTGGTTTTTCGGAAAGTAATTCGTTACGTAAGGCACAATGTCGTAACCGCTTTTTGTGAGCATCCCTGCGTTTTCAGATTTCTTAAAATCCTCCACCAACTCAATGTCGGAAATGCTCATGCCAGCCTCTTCGAACTCCAAATCCACCAATTGCATCGAAGTGTAGGGTTTCGTTTTTGTATTGGCGTCCGAAATCTCGATGTCCAGTTCGTAATTCCCATTAGGAATCAAAATGCGTTGTTGGTCCATGAAGTTGACCAAGCTTTCAAGAGTGTCGCTGATGGGTGGACTGAGTAGGTTGTACTTTTTTACTGCTTCTACTTTATCTCCTTTTCGGAAAGTGTATGTGACATTTACGGAGCCCTGGTATTGCTCTTCGAGTGTCTTTTTGTATTCGACACTTCTGCCCATAACAGTAAGATACGTCTCAACGTACGGACCCGACTCCGGACTATTGAATGCACAATAGCTGAAGTAAGCTTCAATGCGTTGAGCGTACAGGCCTGTTGGGATAAGTAGAAGAAGCAGTAAGGCCGTTCTCATTAGGACTACAAAGGTAGACTTATAGCGCGGGAGCATGCTGGTTCTTATTAAAAGGAAGCATTGAAAATGAAAAGTTAAAGTCCTTGACATCAAGCTACATAGGTACAGGGCAAACGCGGAATACTGTCCGCTGAGTTCCAAAGCTTGTCTAATCGGTCTATTTCCCGCTTGCAGTGTTCGTTTTTTTATTTAACGCAAAGGCGAGCTTTTCCTTTTTAGGAATCTTTGAGGCTTGGGCTGGAGCAAAGAACTGAAACTCACTCCACTCACTTCGTTCGTCGGGATTTTTCTTTTCAAGACTCTTTGAAGGAATATTATCGTTTGGAATTTGATTTTTTGGAAGGATTACTTCGTGATCCCATAGAGGGGAGGCTGGATCAAAGAATGAGGGCATCCCATTTCTGCTTCGCAGAACTGGTCTTTTTCATTTGCAAACTCCTTGAAGCAAGCTTCATCGTTTAACTCTTGTTTGATGAAGGATTACTTCGTGATCCCATAGAGGGGAAGCTGGATCAAAGAATAAGGGCATCCCATTTCTGCTTCGCAGAACTGGTCTTTTTCATTTCCAATCTTCACTCAAACTGCGTTTGGTTCGATTGGAAATGAAAAATCCCCGCTGCAATCGCAACGAGGATTTAATTCTTTGGCGGAGAGAGAGGGATTCGAACCCCCGGCACCTCTCGGTGCGCTGGTTTTCAAGACCAGTGCAATCGACCACTCTGCCATCTCTCCGCCGCAAAAGTAAAAACATTTGCATTGGAGACTAAGCATTTTTCAACTTCAGGAATAAAATTGAAAAGTGACCGAAAAAGAAGTCTTCGAAAAGTGACTATTTGTTGTTAGCGTAAAGCTCAGAAACGTACTCCCAGTTGATCACATTAAAGAATGCATTGATGTAATCAGGACGTCGGTTTTGATACTTGAGGTAATAAGCATGTTCCCAAACATCCAAACCAAGGATTGGAAAACCACCACAACCTACACCATTCATCAGTGGATTGTCTTGGTTAGGACTTGAGCAAACTTCTACTTTACCTCCTTTATGAACACACAACCAAGCCCAACCGCTGCCAAATCGTGTTGCAGCTGCATTGCTAAACTCGTCTTTAAAGGATTCGAATGAGCCAAAGGCAGAGTTGATTGCATCGGCTAGGTCACCGCTCGGGTTGCCACCACCGCTTGGAGACATGACGTTCCAGAATAGGCGGTGGTTGTAATATCCTCCGCCATTGTTGCGTACTCCTGCCGATTGATTGTTGATGTCGGCAAGAATGTCTTCAATGCTCTTTCCTTCTAAAGCAGTTCCAGAAATGGCGTTGTTTAAATTGTTCGTGTATCCGGCATGGTGTTTACCATGATGAATTTGCATTGTCGCTTCGTCGATGTGCGGTTCTAATGCGTTATGTTCGTATGAAAGTTCTGGTAGTTCAAAGGCCATCGTGATAAATTTTGATGTTGGTTAAAGATGTGTTCAAATATATAAATCCATTGGGGCCGGAAATGTTCAAAAGTCTAGGGAACCCTGTTCTTGAATAATTAAATTTGGCAGCCCACTAAAAGGACAACACTCATGGCTCAACTGGTTATCATCCGTCACGGACAATCTGAATGGAATCTTCTCAATAAGTTCACAGGATGGGTGGATGTTGACCTTTCGCCCAATGGGGTGGTAGAAGCCAAGGCGGCTGCGGAGAAAGTAAAAGCACTTCATTTCGACGGAGCTTTTTCCTCCGTTCTCAAACGAGCAAATCGTACCCTCGACATTCTTCTCGAAGGAATCGGACAGTCGGATTTAGAGGTTGTAAAGAATGAGGCGCTCAATGAGCGCATGTACGGAGATCTTCAAGGAAAAGATAAAAATGAAACCCGCGAGAAGTACGGAGAAGAGCAGGTGCACATCTGGAGACGTTCTTACGACATCGCTCCCCCGAACGGTGAAAGCTTAAAAGATACTGCTGAGAGAGTAATTCCATATTTCGACAAAGAAATCGCCCCTCTATTAAAAGATGGCAAAACCATTATCATCTCCGCACACGGAAATAGTTTGAGAGCATTGATCATGCATCTTGAGAAATTAAGTCCGGACGAAATTCTAGAGCGCGAAATCCCAACCGGAGCTCCGATTCTCTACGAACTCGATTCAGATTTGAAGGTTCTGAACGCCAAAAAACTGTAGGTGCTCATCGCCGTAGACTTCGATGGAACAATAGTGGAAGACCAGTTCCCTCAAATTGGTAGGCCCAAAATATTTGCCTTCGAAACTCTGCGTGAAATTCAAAAACATCGACACAATCTCATTCTTTGGACCGAACGATCGGGTAAGGATTTGGAGGCAGCCGTTGAGTTTTGTGCTAAAAATGGTATTGAGTTCTATTCGGTAAATGCTTCTTATCCCGAAGAGAAATACGATCCTTCCGAAGCAAGTCGAAAGATCATTTGCGATGTTTTCGTAAGTCATAAAAACCTTGGAGGCATGAAGTCTTGGGGTGAAGTTTGGCAAGACATCCAAGAGATGGAGCGACTGTCAATAGAAGGGAGTAAGAAGAATGGCTTTTTTAGCAGATTGTTCAGTCGACTTTCAAAACCGAATTCATGATCATTTCGATAGATTTTGATGGAACCCTCGTAGAGCATGCTTTTCCGAAAATCGGAAAGCCGATTCCTCATGCCGTTGAGGTGGTTAAAGAGCTCAAGGCAGACGGACATAAATTAATTCTTTGGACCTTTCGTCACGGGCGAACCCTAGAGGATGCGATTCGCTACTGTCGGCAAAACGGATTGGAATTTCACGCATACAACGCCAATGACGCCGATGAAATTTTCGAGGAGGGCATGCCCAGGCTCATTCAGGCGGACGTATACATCGACGATCGGAATCTAGGTGGATTGCACGCTTGGTTGGAAGTAAAGAAAATGATAGAAAAGCACAAACTATGAAGTTCATTCTGAGCAGTATTTTAAGCATGCTTGCATTTGCAAGTTTTGCCCAGGTCATCGATTTTAAGCAGGTCGAGAACTATAGAGCTCGATCCATTGGCCCTGCAGGTATGAGCGGCCGTGTAACCAGCATTGATGTTGTTCGCAATCAACCTGAGGTGATCTACATCGGAACGGCGTCGGGTGGGGTTTGGAAATCTACCAGCGGTGGTATTAGCTGGACTCCAATTTTTGATGATCAGCCCATTCAAAATATTGGAAGCATTGCCATTCATCAGGAGAATCCTTCCATCGTTTGGGCTGGAACGGGAGAGGGAAATCCACGAAACTCTCAATCGAGTGGTGCCGGAATCTACAAGAGCGTAGATGCGGGCAAAACATGGAAGCTCATGGGCTTGGAAAAGACAAAGACCATCCACCGGATTGTCCTTCACCCAAAAGATCCAAATACAATATACGTAGCAGCTACAGGTTCAGCTTGGGGCCCAAACAGCGAACGTGGAGTTTTTCGGAGCCGCGATGGTGGTTCGACGTGGAAAAAGGTTCTCTACGTAAACGACACTACCGGTTGTGCCGACTTGGTAATTGATCCATCGAATCCAAACAAACTCATTGCAGGAATGTGGCAGTATTTGCGTCAACCTTGGTTCTTTGAGTCCGGTGGTGCAGGTTCTGGGATGTATGTGAGCCTCGATGGGGGAGATAACTGGAGCCGAAGAACTGAAAAGAATGGAATGCCCAAAGGAGAGCTTGGTCGCATTGGAATTGCCTTTGCCCCATCCATGCCAAGTAGGGTTTATGCCTTGATTGAAGCGAAAGAAAATGGTCTGTACCGTTCGGATGATGGAGGTGCGAACTGGAAAAAGGTGAGCTCAAAGAACATCGGAAATCGACCTTTCTATTACTCGGAGATCTACGTCGATCCAAAAAATGAAAACAGGATTTACAACCTCTATTCACTCATGTCGATGAGTGAAGATGCCGGTAGAACTTTCGAAATCGTTTTGCCTTACTCAAACGTTCACCCCGATCATCAGGCATTTTATGTGCATCCCGATGACCCGAATTTTCTCATTAACGGGAACGACGGCGGCTTGAACATCTCTAGAGATCGAGGTGAAAACTGGCGCTTTGTGTCCAACCTTCCTCTAGGCCAATTTTATCACATCAACATCGACGATGATTTCCCTTACAACGTTTATGGTGGAATGCAAGACAACGGCTCATGGGTTGGTCCGTCTTCAGTTCTTCAACGTGGAGGAATTCGAAACTCTCATTGGGATGAACTGTATTTTGGTGATGGATTCGATGTGGTTCCTTTTCCAGGAAACAACCGATACGGTTACGCCATGTCGCAGGGAGGGAATGTTGCTTGGTACGACATTGAAACAGGGAAAACTCGATTCGTTCAACCAAATCACCCAGAAGGTGAAGAGCTGCGTTTCAATTGGAATGCAGCAATCCACCAATCGAGCTTTTCAGATTCAACCTTGTTTTTTGGCTCTCAATACGTACATCGCTCCGACAACCTAGGTCGCGACTGGAAAGTGATTTCTCCGGATTTAACAACGAACGATAGTACTAAGCAGAAGCAGGCAAAGAGTGGAGGACTGACCATTGACGCTACTCGTGCAGAGAACTTTACCAGCATTCTTTGCATTGAGCAAAATCCCCTCGACAGCAATGTGCTTTGGGTTGGAACCGACGATGGGAGATTGAATCGCAGCATCGATGGAGGCAAGACTTGGACCGAGCATTCAGCCTCATTAAAAGGACTTCCAAAAGGAAGCTGGATTCCGCAGATCGTCAGCTCAAAAAGCAATCGAGAGGTTCTTTATGTAGTGGCCAATAATTACCGTCGAAACGACTGGAAACCGTATCTCTATATGAGCTCAAATGGAGGTAAAACTTTTTCCCGTTTGGTTTCTGAAGGCGACCTTGAAGGTTATTGCCTGAGCATTCAAGAAGATCCCGTTGAGTCGAAGCTCTTGTACCTCGGTACAGAACAAGGTTTATGGATATCCATCGACAAAGGGTATACCTGGTCGAAGTTCAGAAATGGATTACCAGCGGTATCGACCATGGATATGAAGGTCCACCCAGAAGGAGATTTGGTTTTAGGAACCTTCGGCCGAGCGGCATTCATTCTTGACGATCTCGAACCTCTTCGGCAACTTGCACGAGAAGGTGAAGCGATGTTCTCAAAAGATTTGATTCTCTTCAAACCTCCAACGGCTTATCAAATCATGGGGATTAAACCAGTGTCAGGACCTCGATTTGCTGGGGACTCAGAGTTTAAAGGTCAGAACAAAAACTTTGGAGCGATGCTCAGCCTTTGGATTCGTGAACTTGAAAAAGAAGAGGAGTCGAAAGATGAAGAAGAAGAGAAAAAAGAAGAGAAGACCAAAAAGTCGAAAATTGAACTGCAAGTCTTCGATGAAAAGGGAAAGCTCATCCGAACCCAGAAATTTTCTGCAGATACTGGCTTCAATCGAATTTATTGGGACAGAAGAATCAACGGAAAAAGGATGTACGCTCATGAGAAACCAAAAGAGAAGAACATTCCTGGTGGAGCAATGGCCAAGCCCGGTACCTACGGCCTTAAGGTGAGTTATGGTGCTTTCAGCGATTCAAACAGCGTTGTTCTAAAGCCAGATCCACGAATTGACTACAATGAGAAGGAATGGAATGATTGGCATATGACCTTGGCAGAGGCGGATAGCTTAAAGCAGATTGCTAAGAAAGCCTTCAACCAGATGAGAGAAGTTCAGGAAGGGATGAAGAGCATCAATGCTGTGAAATATGCCGAAATGGACTTGGATATTATTCTAAAACAGGAGATTAGCGATGAAATCAAGTCTATGAGTGAAGGGATGAAAAAGATTGAAGATCAAATGATTCTGCCAAAAGATTTCACTGGCTATGATCATGTGACCGTTCGACTCAACAATCGAATGGGGAGAATGATGAACTATCTCTACGCCGAACAGAACGAGCCAAATTCCAATGCACAGGTAGAAATTGACGGTGCCAAGAAGATGTTGGATTCCATCCTTGCAGAATTAGGGCCTATTTTAGAGAAGTGGGAAAGCTTGCGCAAAAAGGTAAACGAAGCAAATTTGATGGATTTGGAAGCCATCGACTGATCACATTATGCTGAGCAAACTCTACATATCCTATTACAGAAATGGTCTTCGCGATGAGATGTCTGCCCGGATGCGTAGAGGGTTGATTTACAACAACCAAACACTTTTGATTACGCTCCTTTTGATCATTGCAGGAGCACTTTTCTTATACGGACTTGCTGGGATTAACCCAATGTTTTGGATGCTGCTCGTGCTCGCACTATTGAAGGTGTTCATCTATCCCATCAATGTCAGTGGTTACGTAAATGTTGCGACGCTTTTGAATTCCGCAGTAGGAGCTGCGGCAATTTTCTTGGCATCTGGCGCCTTGGGTTACGAAAGTCATGCACACTACTTCTTTCTTTCATTGTTCATGTCCTACTTTCTGAATGCCTATTCAGGATTGCGAATCATTTTTATTCAAGTCGGGATGACGCTTTTGCTATTTATAGTATTGGTCATCAACGATTTCCAGCTCTTTGACCTCGAAATCATTCCGCCTGAGCTCATGGGCATTCAACAAACTTTCGTTTTTCTCAACAGTACCTTCGTCATTGTTCTGCTGGCTTATATGTATCGGCTTCTTTATGTGAAGAACCTTCAACTGCTTACCAAGTGCAGCGACAACACCAAAGAGCTTCTTCAAGTGACCAATCAGCAGATGACGGAATTGGACAACAATAGGAAGCTGCTTGAAGCCATTTACGACAACATCGATTACGCGATTTTACTTGAAGACTTAAACTCCAACTTAATTGTGGATTGTAACCTGAGGTCACTTCAAATATTTGATTGCGACAAATCCGACATCATTGGTAAGAGTGATTTTCAATTTTTCAGAGATCTATCTACTGAGGGAACCAGCGATATGATTCGTGAATTGAGCGAAAATGACGTTTGGGTTGGTCAAGAGCTTCTTAGAACGGGGTCAGGAAAAGAACTTTGGGGAAATGTGAAATTGGCCCACTTTACCATGGGTTTAAGGAAGTATCGACTGTGGACCATTTCCGATATTTCCGACTTAATGGATTCACAACACACCTTGGAGGAAAAGAACAAGGAGCTGAATATTTTGAATGAAGAGCTGGACAGTTTCGTCTACAGCGTTGCGCACGATATGAGGGCTCCTTTAACAACCTTGCATTCCCTTGTGAGATTGTCGAAGGTGAACCAAGATCCTGAAAAGCTTGCTGAGTATTATAAGATGGAAGAACAGCTCATTCAGCGCATGGAGTCCTACATTTCAGACGTTGTGAATCACTCCAAAAACCAGCGGACTGAAGTTGCACGCGAGTTGATCGATTTCGATGCATTGCTTCAAGAAGTCGGCAGCTCATTCAACCTGATTAATTCAGAAAAATTCAATTATCAGGTCGAAGTAGAACCAGAGCTCAATTTTCGTTCAGATGTGTTTCGCTTGAAGGTCATCATCAATAATCTCATCGCGAATTCAGTGCGCTATTCAGAGCCTATCACGCGAAATGCTTTGATAAAGGTTTCTGTTTCTCGTGAAGCTGATCAACTTTTAATTCGTCTCGAAGACAACGGAAAAGGAATCGCTAAAGAGCATCATCAAGAAATTTTTAAAATGTTCTATCGTGCCGACACCGACAGCAATGGTTCGGGCCTTGGTTTGTACATTGTTCAAGAGAGTTTGAACAAGATCGGTGGTTCCATCGACTTCGAATCTACTGTTGGAGAGGGTACAATTTTCTTCATCCGACTTCCCTTCGAACATCCGGCTGAGGAAGTTTAATTACCTGAAATTCAAAGGACTTAGTACATTTGCACCTCGAATGAAAGGCGTGGCAAGTGCTGTCTCATCATTCGTTTTTTGGTTAGAAAGAAGGTCTTGTCGTCGACAGGGCCTTCTTCATTTTAGCTCGTCCAAGGCTGCTTTAAGTTTTGCGAAAGCCTCTGCAAGGAGTTCCTCATCGATGTTTAGTGCAGGTGCAATTCGGAACGATTGAGGTCTTGAAAGAAAACGGAAAAGACTAATTCCGTTTTTCATGCAGGATTGAATCAAGTGGTCAACATCGGCTTCGCGTTCGAGGTCCACGGCGAGCATCATTCCAATTGCCCGTACACCTTTAATTTTCGGATGAACGAGTTGTTCTTTCATCCATTTCCCTTTTTCCTGAACCCCTTCGAGTAAGCCTGGCTTTTGAAGCAATTTAAGCACTGCAAGTGCTGCAGCACAAACCACAGCGTTGCCGCCAAAGGTTGTGATGTGGCCCAAGATGGGATCCCGACGAAAGTCGTCAAGGATTTCTTTCGATGCCAACAAAGCGCCGATGGGCATCCCACCACCAAGAGCTTTACCCAAAGTCAGAACATCTGGTTTTAGGTCGAAATGTTCGAAGGCGAAGTATTTCCCGGTTCGACCGATTCCACATTGAATTTCATCGAAGACCAATAGGGCTCCAACATCAGAACATTTTTGTCTGAGCGCCTTCAGCCAAGAAGCATCGGGAATGCGCACTCCCGCATCACCCTGAATTGTTTCCAAGAAGACTCCAGCGCATTGCTCGTCGATCTTTAGTAGATCCTTTTCGTCGTTCCAATCTATAAAGTGCACATCCGGCAATAAAGGTCGGAAGGCAGATTTCCGTGACTCGTGATCACTGATGCTCAAGCTGCCATTGGTGCTTCCATGGTAAGCGCCTCTAACAGCTATGATTCGATTTCTTCCGGTGTGACGCTTACAGAGCTTAATGGCCGCCTCATTTGCTTCCGTGCCAGAGTTGACGAAATAACATGTGTTTAGGCTTTCGGGAAGAATGGAAGTGAGCTCATTCGCGGCAAGCACGGTTGGCTCCAGCAGATACTCTCCATAAACCATCACATGGGCAAATTTCTCCGCCTGAGTTCGGATGCTTCGAACGATTTCTGGGTGCTGATGGCCAAAATTATTGACGCATACTCCAGAGATTAAATCGATGTATTCTTTGCCTTCCGAATCGACTAGTATGCTTCCTTTCGCCGCTACGATTTGAAGCTCAGCTTCGTGCTGAGAAGTGGCTGCTAGGGAAGATGAAATGTTCTTGTTCATTCTTGGTTCTAAAAGTAATACTCTCCGTCAATTGAAATGCGATATTCGTGTCTCGAAGAAGCGCATATATGAGTTTAAACACACTTCTGATTTTACTGACCGCTGTCGTGTCATTCCTCTCGTTCAATAACCACGACCTGTTCGCGAAAATGGAGTTCAATGCCTACTTGACCTATCACCGCAAGCAATGGCACCGACTTTTTAGTCATGCTTTAATCCATGCAGACTTCATGCATCTTCTGGTGAACATGATTGTTCTTTGGAGTTTTGGAAGAATTGTGGAGGCATATTTCACGGGCATGTTTGGTATGCAAGGCAACTATTATTTTCTAATGCTCTACGCAGGAGGAGTTGTGGTTGCGAGCTTACCTTCCTTATTTCGACACAAAGACAATCCGGCCTACAATGCAGTTGGTGCATCGGGTGCTGTTTCAGCGGTACTTTTCTCCGCCATACTTTTTGAGCCGATGTCGAAGATCTATCTCTTCTTCATTCCAATCGGAATTCCAGCTTTTATCTTTGGTCCATTGTACCTTGCTTATGAAATCTATATGGATAAGAAGAGCCAAGACAGAGTGGCTCACGACGCGCATTATTGGGGAGCGATCTTCGGTCTGCTTTTCACCATCCTTGTTCAGCCTAAAATCGTTGTCTACTTTTTCGAACAAATTCTAGGATCTTGAATCGAGCCGTTTTTTTAGACCGCGATGGAGTCGTGAATATGGAGCTTGGCGACTATGTTTGGAAGCCGGAGAATTTTATTCTATGTCCGAGGATTCTCGAGAACCTTCAAGAACTTCGAGACCGAGGTTACCTGCTTGCGGTAATCACGAATCAAGGAGGAATTGCAAAGGGAATCTATACGCACGAAGATGTGAACTCAACCCTTAATCATATGGTCAGTCTTTGTCGCGAGGCAGGTATTGAATTCGTTGAAGTGATGTACTCGCCTCATCACGATACCGTCGGAGAATCGATCAGCAGAAAACCTGATAGTTTGATGTTCGAACGAATTCTCTACAAGCACAACATTGACCCACAAAAATCATTTATGATTGGGGACAAAGAACGTGACATTATTCCAGCTGAAAAACTGGGTATGACTGGCTTCTTGATTGAGAAGAACGTCGATATTGAGTATCTTCTAGCTAAAATTCCGGCATGAGTTACATCATCTTAAATGGCGAAATAGTTTCGGGCGACAATCCTCGCTTGAACGTGGACAACAGGGCCTTCAACTACGGCGATGGTCTCTTTGAGAGCATGCTTTTGTATAAGAAGAAGTCGATCCATTTCGAGCAGCACCTCGAGCGTCTGCACTTTGGAATGGACGCTTTGAAGATGAGGTCAAACCCATACCTTCAGTTGGAACGTTTTCAGAATCTGTTTCAGGAGTTGGTGGAAGCCAATGAAATGGAAACGGCAAAAGTTCGGCTTTCAGTTTATAGAAACAGCAAAGGTTATTACAAGCCAGAGTCCGACGATAGTTCAATGATTGTTCAAATGAAAAGTCTGGATTCTGAGCCATACAAGATCAACGAACAGGGCCTATCTTCAGGCATTTGCACGGTTTATCGCAAATCCTTTGATCCTTGGGCGAATTTTAAGACCAGCAATGCTCTGGGCTTTGTGATGGCCTCGATTGAAGCACGCGACTCTGGGGTAGATGAGCTTTTTATTCTCAACACAGCTGGCAGATTGTGTGAATCCTTGAGTGCCAATGTTTTTTTAGTGAAAGGGAATAAGGTTTTTACTCCATCCTTGTCGGAGGCCTGCCTGGCAGGAACGATGCGTGAGCGAGTTGCGAAAATCGTTCACGATTTGAACATGGAAATAGAATCCCGACCCTTGGAAGCTCGCGAACTCTACGATTGCGATGAGGTGTTTTTAACCAACGCCATTGGCGGAGTTCGCTGGATTGGTTCTTATGAAGATCGTCGTTATTACAACAGCGTCGCCAAACGTGTCAGTGAAGAATTGAAGAAGTCAATTCAGTGATGGGTTCTCAGGAAAGCTTGCCAAGAGTTCGTACTTCTTTCCGTAGCTCCCTAGAACATCGACCCAACTCTCCCGATTGAGAGGAGAAAGCGGATTGAGACGATTCAATTTCTTCACCAGCCAAGAGCGTTCTTCCAATTCGTATTCCAACTGGCCTCCGGCCCAACCTGCATAACCCATAAAGAACTTCACATCCGATTGAGCAACAAGACCATTCTTCATCATAAACTGAAGTTGATCGAAGTCTCCGCCCCAATAGAGCTTATCGAATACCTGTACAGCACCTTTCAACTCCTGTCCAAGAGAATGAAGAAAGAAGAGGCTGTCGCCTTCTACGGGTCCGCCGTGGTAAATAGGAAATTGCTCCCCAAAACTGTATTCCACAACATCCGAGAGCATGAGCTCGCTCGGTTTGTTCAAGGTGAATCCAACGCAACCATCTTCACTTTGACCGGTAAGTAGAATGACGGAACGACTGAAGTTTGGATCCGGCAACCAAGGCTCAGAGAGCAGGATGCGGCCTTTGTCCAATTCCTCATTTTCGAAACTGAGCTTCTCAAAAAAGTCGTTGTATGGAAGGTGGTCGTTCATTGGTCTGTGTTCACTCGAAGCAAAGCTCTTTAACATGGAAGTTCTGAGAATGAACGTGCTTCAGTCTCTTCCATTGTGTCGGCTAGTTTGCCATCAAGTTCGTGGACTAAAATGGCTATTTTCGGGACAAAGTTTGACTGAAAGAACCAAAAAATTTCAACAGAATGAGTGCAGATGTAAGAGGATTAGAACCCAAAGTATTGTGGAATCATTTTGAAGACTTGAATGCAGTACCACGACCGTCGAAGAAGGAAGAACGTGTCACGGCTTTCATGCGATCCTTTGGCGAGACTTTAGGTTTTGAAACTGAGGTTGATTCAATAGGCAATGTGTTGATTCGCAAACCTGCCACTAGCGAGATGGAAGGTAAAATGGGAGTTGTGCTTCAGTCGCACCTCGATATGGTTCATCAAAAGAATTCTGACACTGTTTTTGATTTTGAAACCCAAGGCATCGAATCTTATGTGGATGGTGAGTGGGTAAAAGCGAAAGGCACCACGCTCGGATCCGACAATGGAATGGGAGTAGCTGCAGCAATGAGCATCCTCAGCTCAACAGACATCCCTCACGGGCCTATTGAAGCCCTCTTCACGGTTGATGAAGAAACAGGAATGACCGGAGCTTTCGCCCTTCAACAAAACTGGTGTAAAGGAGACATACTGCTCAACATGGACTATGAAGATGAAGGCGAGCTTTGTATTGGATGTGCTGGAGGAATCGATACCAACATCAAAGGATCCTACCAGAAGGAAGAGGTTCCTACGGATTATAAAAAGTATCACATCACGCTGAAAGGGATGAAAGGTGGTCATTCAGGAGTTGAGATTCATCTTCAACGCGGAAACTCAAATAAGGTAAGTACGCATTTGCTGTGGAGAGCGAGCCGCGATTTTGGCTTGCGTTTGATGCGCTTCGATGGAGGAAGTTTGCGCAATGCCATTCCACGCGAAGCCTTTTTGGATGTGTGTGTTCCAAGTGCAAAAGCCGCTGAATTTGAAGCTTTTGTAAAAGCATTTGAGGCGGAAAAGAAAAACGATTTAGCCGTAACCGATCCAAACTTTGTCATTGAACTTAAAGCGAGCTCAGACTTGAACTCAGTTCTTCCCTTGGAAATTCAAAAGAATCTTTTGAACTCAATTTATGCGGCTCCAAATGGGGTGTATAAATGGAGCAACGACATTGAAAACCTCGTGGAGACGTCAACCAATCTTTCTAGGGTTTTAATTGAAGATGGAAGTGTGTTGGTTCAGATGCTCACAAGAAGTTCGGTAGACAATTCTAAAAATGAATTGGCAAGAATGATTGAGTCGGCTTTTGGAGCGACTGATTTGTCTGTTGAGCATGCTGGTTCATACCCTGGCTGGGCACCAAACCCGAAATCTGACATTTTAAAAGTCGCACAAGGCATCTATAAAAAGTTGTACAATAAGATTCCTGAGGTGATGGCGATACATGCCGGCTTGGAGTGTGGGATTATTGGAAACACGCACCCGAATTTGGATATGATTGCTTTTGGGCCTACCATAAGAAACCCACATTCACCTGACGAGATGGTGAACATTGAAACGGTTCAGAAATTTTGGAAATACCTCTTGGAAATCCTTCAGAACATTCCTTCAAAAAACTAATCCATGAAACGACTGCTAATGCTCTCAATTGTACTTCTTCTGTCGGGTTTAACTTTTGCCCAAGACGGTAAGAAAACAACCACAGAATCTGGACTTACCTACATCCGTTTGTTGGATGGAGATGGAGCTTCGCCCAAGGACGGAGATAAGGTGAAAATTTGGTTCATTGGTCGCCTCTCGACAGGCAAAGTATTCGAGAAGGTGGAGAAATCCGTGAAATTCACAGTTGGAGATAAAGGACTGATCCCCGGTTTCAGTGAAGCGCTCACTTTGATGAAAGAAGGTGAGCGAGCCCGCTTCATTATGCCTCCGGAAATTGCCTACGGAGAAAAGGGAAGTACTGCTTTGGGTGGAGTAGTGGTGGTTCCTCCAAGCGAAACCATTTCGTTTGAAATTTTGATGCAGAAGGTTTACTAACAAAAAACCCCTGCCGACAAGAGTCGAACAGGGGTAAAATCCTAAACCAAAAACAGCATCTAAAAGTTGATTATACGAAGCCCAAGGGTTACAGGTTGCACTGCAGGGGCTAAATCTTTTTCGAAGAAGCTTGTCAATTGGTATTCACCGTATAAGTAGACATCTCCAATTCCTATTCCAGCTACTGCGCTCGCATTCCAGCGATTTACATTGTAGGGGTTTTTGTAATCAATTTTGTGTTTCTCATCATTCAGCTCGAACTTTTGATTGAGGTTCATGCCCATTCTGTATTCGCCGATGACACCTGCCGTCATGTGAAGAGTATTCTTCTTCTTTCCAAGATTGAAACCTAAAAGAAGCGGGCCGCGAACGCTCCATGTGGTGAGCTTGTTGCGCTTAAAATTCACGCCAGCAGGAGCTGCAAGTACGGAATCAGTTCCCGGAAGTAAGGTGAAATCCTGTTCGAAAGAAAACTGTCGGTAATCGATTCCAAGACCAGTAACTAATTTGAGGTATTCTCCAGCAATTTTAAAGTCTTTCTGGAATGCGTTTACCTGGAAATGGATTGAGCTCGCTGGCTTCAATTCAAGGTACTCGTAACCCTTAACTGGGGCGATTGACATCTGGTCGTTGAGGAGCATATTCACTCCTAAGTACATACCGCCCCAATTATTGAAGCTATAGTCTTTCTTTTCTTCAGTTTTAGATGTGTCTTTCTTGATATCCACAATTAAACTATCGGAGTCCTCATCTTTTCCTTCTTCATCAATGATCAGAATCAAGGTATTGTTGATTCTAATTTTATTGGTGTCAGGCCCAGTTGAATTTTTGGTCATTGGGTTTGAGAATGCAAGGAATCTATACTGAGCAATCAAGGATTCTAACTCAGGCTCTTCTGATTCTTGTTCGCCTAGGAACAAATCAGCTTTTCCTTGTTCTTTTGCACTTAGAAAATCTCCGTAGTTTATCGCAAAGCTTCCGAAGCTGCTCAGGATAATAATTGATGTGATGATCGTTTTCATAATTGGTGGTGTTTGTTTCTAGTGAGACGCCGAGGTCCTTAAAAAGTTACAGAGGCTTATCTGTTTTCCCAAGAAAGTTTGGGAAGCCCCATTGCAACTAGCTTTCCGTCTTCAAAATCTAGTGTGAAGCGCTTTGATTTTGCCAAGCCAGTTTCGGCGAAGCTTTTCAAGTCATTGCGACTGGGCATCAATTTATCTTCGCCTCCTAGCACTCGATCCTTGACGGCATTAAAGGCGCCGGCCAAAAAGCTCTCTTCTTCTGGTTCCTCGAATTCGATCCAGGCGAAGGAATAAGGTTCAAAGTCACGGTGAAGCAAGTTTCGCTCGTCGACCTCCATTGAAGTAGAAATTGTGGGCTTTCTCAATTCAAGCGAGGCAAAGAACAGATCCTCTCTAATTCCTGCTCGTTGAGTTCTAGGCTCAATGGTAAAGGGCAATGGCTTTATTTCTTTTTCTGGAAAGACTTCAGGTTCTACGCTTTCTGAAGCCTTTTTCTCAGTTAAGGATGCCAATGAGCTCATCTGAATTTTTGGAGCCACCACAACTGTGGAAGATTCTGATCGAGCCAAGTAACGTCTTGAGTCCTCTAAGTCGTCTTGATTGAAGATCATGTAACTGCCAATCACTCCTACGAAGACTGCTGCAGCAGCAACGCGACTCCAGCTTTGTGGCTTCAGTTGGAATATTGGAGTGCTCTTTAGCAGCTCTGATTTCTTTGGATATTGAACGGAATGATCGGCCTTGAGCTTCGTAAGTTCAAAGAGTTTAAACTCCTTCTTCAAACTTGAGTTGCTTTGCATCGAGGACAAGAGGAGTTCTTTGTCTTCTTTCGAATTTTCCCCTTCAAGTTCTTTGAGCATAAGCTCATTCCAATCAAAGTTCTCGGGAATTGTGGCAGTGCTTCCCTCAATCTCTTTTTCATCCTTCATGAGACTAAGAGAATCCCAATCGCCAAGTACTTCAGCATCCTCTGGGTGTTCTTTCAACCATGCTTCAACCAACAAGAAGTCATCGGAATTCAGGGTTCCCTCAATGTAATCTACCAAAAGGGCTTCTATGTTCTCAGGTCGCTTCACAGTACCAAATCGAGTTTTCCGATGTATTGCTTCATGCTTTTTCTTGCACGAAAGATGTAAACCTTTACTTGCGATGAAGACAAGTTGGTCATCTCGCCGATTTCATCGTAGTTGTATGTAGATACCCCATTTAATAGGACAGCTTTGATTGATATTTAGGTTAATACTCATGCAGCTTTTCGGTATATGTCAGATGGTATTTGATCATCCAAAGATTGATGCCTTCTTTCAAAGTTGTAATAG